>JAABUP010003700.1_pt1 | contig 26632 bp, 32 predicted proteins | sample 5559201 | NCBI WGS metagenome assembly JAABUP01 (sample SAMN10711887, study PRJNA513373) | rock metagenome | isolation source: Antarctica rocks | place: Antarctica | reverse complement strand
TGGCAGGGTTGCATGGCCACCTGGGGTCTGGTCAGGCCGGGGAGGTTTCCACAGCCCTGCAAGTCCTGCTTGCCCTCACTCACTCCCACGCTGCCCTGCTGCTGGACCATGCAGACTTTGTGTCTGCTCTGCTGGACTGCCTTGACAACTTCACTCAGGCACAGCTACACCAGGTGATGACACCCAGCTTTATGGCAGCGCCAAGACAGCTGAATGCCTCACTTTGTGTATGCATATACGCCCAGCTCAGTACCCAGCCCGCCATGTAACCTGGCCATTTTGTCTCTCAAAGCTGCAATCAGTAGCTAATAGACCCTTCTTAGCGCAGACGAGCATGTTTGGCTGAGACACAGCATGGAAGAGTACTCAGAGTTGAGGACAGGTGCCAGATGTGGACGATAAACCGCCACTCACTGATCAAGCTATGACAAGCATCTTACTTTTGTGCAGTGTGCTTTCTCACAGCCTCCTTGCAGCAGGCTTCAAGACCCAATAACTCTGCATGACAGGTGCCAATTTCTAAGTAGATCAGCAAAGCATGCAGCACAATCTGGTTACCACTTTGATGAGGTGGGCTAACTGCACACCGCTGTGGCTGAACAGGTCTTTCAGGTGGTGAGTGAGCTAGTGGTCTTCAGCAGCAGTGACAGTGGTGTATCACAGGCAGAGCAGAACAGGCAATGCCTTGGCAAGCAACTTGAGGGTCTGCTGCATAAGGTCTCTGCGCCTCATGTGCTATGTTGCATGTTGAGCTTGCTTTTGCATGTCATCAACTACAACATCCAACCATTTTCTGATGGTACCATGACAGAGATCAGCTTCACATGTCAGCAGCAATCTCACCCATTTGCATGCAGCTGCCTGTGCTGTCCTCCTACAACATTATGCCCATTGTGCTGTACTCTGCCTGTTTGCCCAGAGCAATCCCTTCAGCCTTTGACAGCCGCTCTTTCCGCTCCAAATACGCCTGACTCCAGCACAGTGGTATCAAAGCGATGTACACAATAGCTATCTTGCTCAATTTGTGATGTCCAAATGGCATGGTGTGTGTTGGGTGCAGCAAATGCAGAGTGAGCAGGTGCAGTCCCAGCGGGTGGGCATCATTGGCACCATCAAGCTGGTAGAGCGTTTGGCCCACCCCTCATCCACCCCACCAGCACACCCTGCTGCCCTAGGTAGGCTTCCTTTTAAGGGTGCCTTTCACAAGTTGTACTTGCATGCATGATATGGAAGCGGACGTAAAATGATCTGGGTGTGGAGCGAAGGTGCATCAGCCTTCACTGTTATTGCAGATTAGACAAGCAGCCTGACTATCACTGCAGATTCGACAAGCAACCTGACTATCACTGCAGATTAGACAAGCAACCTGACTATCACTGCAGATTAGACAAGCAACCTGACCGTCACTGCAGATGAGACAAGCAATGTGGTACAGGCTTCAGGAGTACTTGTTGGCTGGAAGCTGAAAAGCCAGGCAACACAACCCAGCTGTGACTGCGTTACCACGTGATGAGCTGACAAGTGCTGTAGTGTCATACAATCTGACTTGACCCACAGAAAGCTGCCGCAGCGTGAACTTGTCTGTTGGCCTGACTCAGATCAGCGGAGCAAAGAAGCCGAGCAACTGTTGGCCAGGAGCTTTGGTGCAAAGCAGCACAAGCCAGCCATGTTTGCCTTGCTGTGTGATGAACTGACAGATGCCGTGACATGGGGCCGCCTGGCTGAGCCCATCAGAGCTTGGCTCAGCTCAGCTGCCACAGAAGAGCTGGAGGCATTCCTTGATGACTGCAGCCATGACCTTCCGGCTGTGCAGGTAAGCATGCAACCATGACAGTGCATTCATAACTGTCTTGGGCTTCAACGAGAAGATCAGATGTCTCAGTGAAATGCTCATAGTGACTAAAGCCTCATCCAAGGCTCCAAGTCATGCATGCTCTGTTGTGCTGGGAGAGTCCTGAGGAGGCTGTGCAAAGTCAGGTCTGAGTTGATTACATTGGGGTGTCATGCAGTGCAAGGGGAACGAGAGTGTTGCTGGAGGAAGCTGGATGAATTTGAATGGCAATGCAGGCCAGGTCATGCTGCCCCTGCTCAGGATTCTGGCTTCCCCAGATCAGCTGCACAGGTCAATCTCCTACCAAACAGATCAGCCTATATAGAGACAGAATACTTCATGTGCGTTTCAATCGACTGCATGCAAAGGCAACTGCACGGTACATTGGTGCCCATTGCCAGCAGGCTAGCTGTCTGAGACAGGCAATGCCAGTCCCTACATTGGAGCATGCTGGTCATTTGCTTCCACATCAAGTGTGTGCAGTGTCAATTCAAGGCTGCACTCACACATGCAGCAAATCCTGACATGATGACCTGTGTTCTCATGCTAAACAAACAGACAGCTGTGGCTGGAAAAGTTTGTAGCCTGCACACTGACTTAATGCAAGGCGTAATGCTGGCCTCTGTACCAATTCCAGCATCCACACTGCTGAAGAAGAGCTGCATGTGTACAGGCAGTCCTTGGCCTACCTGTGCGCCGTCACTCGCCTAGCTTTGACACTGGAATTCCACACGCTGGGCAACCTGGACGGCTTGTCTGCCATCTTGGGCTGCCCCTTGCACATGCCTCACATAGACCTGATGCAGTCAGAAGCAGTGCTGGGGCTGTCACCTCAGCAGCAGAGCTTGGTGTGCACGTCATTGCTGCTGGCCATCAACTGGCTCAGAGAGCTGCTCAATGCATGGGCACATCACGTGCAGCCAACTGAGTACGCCCTAATTCCCAGTACAGTGGCATTTGATGTAGGACGATCTGCTAGCTAGTGCCTGCATTTGGCTAAGGGTCAGCCATAGTCTCTCCATGCTTGTGTTTGCTAGCAGGCCTGAGGTTCTGTCTGCACGTGCATACATGTTAACCTTTTGGTGGCTGGCGTCAGACACAATGACATGCGACATGCAGCATGTTCTGCCCTTGTAGCAAACTGTCAACGCATTTGCAGAACAAGCGTTGGCAGCTTTTGTGACTGCGTCTGCAGACATTGTTGGTATCTCTCAACAAGTGACTGACTGCTTCATGAAAACAAAAGCAGTAGGTTACTAATCATGCTATGATCCATGCTATCTACAGTCCTGTATATAAGGTCTATGAATGTGCAGACTTGACTGCAAATGGTTGCAGGTGTATAGGAGGTGCAGAAGTGCAGCAGAACCTGTTGGTGCGGCTGCAGAACTTGAGCCAACTGGAGGCCTTGCTAGCGCATGTCCTTGCGCAGCTGCCCAGCTCTCCATGTCTGCACGTCATTGCAGGGCCTCACACAGCGGCTCAGGCACAAACAAAAAGCCAGGTTAGAACCTGTATGGGCAAGGTTTATAGCATGCATGACTTATTGGTTTTCAGTCAGTGTAGCTTCCCCATGTTAGGCTTTACGCCCTGAAGCATACAGCACAAGTCTTGCTGCTGCACTGTGTCCAAGAATCGCCAGAATCGCGTGCCTGCATGCACTTACTAGTCAGGGGTGGGTCATTGCGGATGCCTGTGCAATCATACCCAGATCCTGCTTGTACATGCTGTGCAGAAGAAAGGCAAAGCAAAGGAAGCAAAGAAGAGCAAGGGTGCATCATGTGAGGAATCAAGTGAGCCTGCAGAGGACCAAGAGAATGTGGGTAACAATGCTGCAGTGAGTGTGGAGCTCCACAAGGTGCCAGCTGGACACTCATACCCCCCTCTGTCAAAGTGAGGCACCCAGCACTGCATGCTGCTTGCTGCTTTGTGCCACATTGCATCCATAATACACGTTTGAGCAGAATGAATGCAGGATATTAAGCTCAACTGACATACTTAACAACATTATACTGCCATGTTGAGCAGCCTTGCCACTGCGCAAGCTTATTTATGAATTAGCCTTGCTGTATTCGGTTGAGGCAATTTAGCCTGCAGTCCTGCAGTGTCAACAAAGTACGTGTATGCAACAAGCAACGAGCATTGACAGATAGTCCTGTCAAGTTTTGCAGTAATGGCGCAGGGCAGATGTGCTGTCAGAGTCACACCGTGAGCTTGTTGCTGTAGGCTGCCTGAGGTGCAGGGTCAGCTGCGACCCCTGGATGCGCATGTGCTGCGCCTGCTGGGGCAGGTGCAGGCCACTGCCCTGCCTCAAGCAGCCTTGGCCCCTGCTGCCTTTCTGCTGGAGCAGCTCCAAGTGCAGTTGGTGGAAGCCCTGACGCGCGCACGTCGCCCTGCCTTCCTCAACTCTGCTGCATCTCAGGACGCCTCTGCAGGTAACATGCTACCCATGAACAACTCTGCACAACCAATCATCACTGCCAACTGCTGCTGTGCCCCGTCCAAACTTATTGCTTCATTAGTGACTGGGAGATTTGGCTTGTTCCATGCAGTCACAGTCCTGCACAGCCCTGCTTGTAATCCAGACATTGATGTATAGAGGCTGACTTTTTCCCATGTTCAGTGCGCAGCTGTGCATGTCCTGACACTCTGGTTCTGGCGGCATTTCAAATCTGCAGTGAAGTTGACGAGTTGAAATAAATGGCTAGGCATGTGTGTGTGCAGGGGCACATCAGACGCCACAGCAGATCTGGGGTGGCTTAGAGAGCATCCTGCCCGCCCTGCCAACTTTATTCACCATGTGCAACTCGAGGCAGTCTGGTGCAGCCCATACTCAAGGTGCGCTATAGGGCCAGCTTTTCTTGTGCCTGCCCCTTGCATAACATACTGCCTTTGCTGCACACTACAGACTGCAGGCATATATGTGTTCCCCCTGTCGATGTGGACATGTCGCATGTCTTGCTGCCTCCTGATGCATTCCTGCCCTCAGCCTTTGTGTGAACCTGAGCAGGACAGGAAGGGGTATCCCAGGTGGGCAAGGGGGAAGAGGTGGTGGCAGCATGGGTGGAGGGGGCTAGCCAGGACCCAACCCCCGACCTGCTCATCACTGGACATCCCATTGCCACGGCCGCACTGGCACCCACCCCTGCTGCTGCCAGGCAAGCTGCCTGCGCCCTGTCCTCTTTCTACCCCCTTCTTTTCCCTGAGATCCTCTTCTTTGTCTCTCCCTCAAAGAAGAAAGGGAAATCCCAAACTTTGCCATTGCAGAAAAGTTGTCATCAGCTCTTGCTGGTACTTGTGCATCAGTGGTATGCTGATGATGTTACATGTCGTGACCCCTGTCTGCCACTGGTGATATGTGAGCATGTTGGTGAGGTCTTACACCTCCACACTGTATCTATGCAAAAGTAGAAAGGTGATGGGCTAGATCAATCCTTCATTTGACATTTGAACAAAAAAAGGCAAATCACATTTGTGTCCAGTGCAAGTGGCCTGGCGGCTTTGACATGGTCTTGCATTACTGAAGGCTTGACATGCTGTGAAGGCTCCCCACTGACGCAAGCCTGATGTTGTGGGTGCAGGGTGATGCAGCATGGTCTGCACTGCATTCAACAGCTGACAGCTGCAGATTGGCTGAAGCAACCAGAACACCGGGGATTACTGCACGCCTTCCTCAGGGCTTTTGGCAAAGATGCCACCTCCAGCCAGGACTCCCATCAGTCACCATCAGTCACACGCGCCATGAAATCACATGAGGCAGGTCTTTCTGCTCAGCACACAACATGTTAGCCATGCAAGTCTGATGAAATGAAGGCAAAAGCATAGCGCAGTCAATGAGTTGCTTTGCATGCAGACAAAAGCCGTTGCTGTTGGTGTGAAGTGCCAATGCTGATGTGCCAAGTCGCCTGCTGCAATGTCATGTCAGCTTTTGAGTCTCTGTACATAGGCTGGCAAACATGTGTTTCCTTGTCGACTCCAACCATGGTGAGTGCTGATTCTGCTATGATTCTATGAGATGTGTAGCTACATGCAACCTTTCATCAGTCAAGCACTGTTCTGAAGAAAGCCAACAATAGTGTGTGGCAGCATACTTGTAGCAACAGTGATTGGGTGTGTCAAAAACATGTCTGATCAGCACCAATTGCCAAGGCACAGGCTACTGTAGTGAAAGGCGGTGTGGCTGTTGGTAGGCAATACAGGGATGCTTGCAAGCCTGTCACTACTTCAAGGCCTTGTCCAAAGGGGCCCTGGGCCCTCTCGAGCAGGAAGTTGCCCTGCTACATGTCCAAGCCAATCTGATCAGCATTGCTGAGACCATTCCTGGCACCTCAAGCACCAGGGATGATCTTTCTCAAGCCAAAGGTGAGCTATGCATGCGGCACTTGTCTCTGTACATTCACCTGTGTGTGCCTCAAGTGTGATGCCATCCAGCATGCTATTTACCATACCCTGCCCAATGTCATGCTGCCAGGGCTATGGGCTGCCTTGATCGTGCACATTCAGCTTTGCTGGAGGCTTGCATGGGCACATGGCTGTGCACCTTCATGCCGGTGCGTCACACTGTGCGCTGCATGTGTTCAGAGGGCATAAGTAAAGCAGCAGAGGAGGCCCTGCAACAGGGTAGTGAGTCACAGCCCCAGGAGTCCTCCTCTTCCCCTCCACAAGCTCCAGGGGCTGACCCTGCCACTGGGAGTGGGGGAGGGTGGAAGGGTCAGCAGGGGGTGATAGGGGATTTGGTGCACCTGTGGGTGGCCTGGAGCCCTCAGCCTTGCCAGACCATGCTTCGGCTGTTGCAGGGAGCCCTGGCGCAAGTGCCCTCTCAGCCTTTGACCGGCAAGAAGGCTCAAGAGCCTGTTGCTCCCTGTCCAGGTGATCAACGTTATCCTGAATATGCATGTGGATCTGCTGACACCTGGCTGAAGGTGAGGTTGCAGTCCAACAAGCAGGCACTGGCCCTGCAGCAGTTTGGCTAAAAGTGTTGCACATGCTCGTAGGCTCGATCGTTCGTTGCAAACTGGCTTACACTGTAACCTGGGTCCCATCTGTTGGCGCACATCACGGGAGTTTTTCCAGAGCTTTGCACAGGTATCGATGCCACTCAGAGGGACCTTTGATAAACCTGTCCCCGTCATGCCGTTTAGCAAAGTACACCCTGTGTGTACAATCAATGTGCAGACGAGATTCTGAAGGCCCTCAGTCCCTGCTACAGCAAATACAGGTCATCCACTGCAGCCAATGTCAGGATGTATTAAACAGCTCCAGGCACCATCTGAGCACTGCTTGTTGTGTGTGTGTGTGTGTGTGTGTGTGTGTGTGTGTGTGTGTGTGTGTGTAACAACATGTGCTTCTTCAGGCTTGAGTGGCAGCAGTCTGCACGTCTGGTACAAGGCGCTGTCCCAGGAGCTGCTGCTGCAATGGGCCACACATGCTGCTGGTGTAGTGGCACTGCACAAAGGCCGCCAGGGACCCTTGCAACAGGAAGCAGTGGACTCTGCTTTGGAGCAACTGAGGCAGTGCGGCAAGGCCTTCTCCAGCTTGCTGCTGCTCAACAAAGCACATCTGAAGCGAATACAGGTGGGTCAGTTCTGTTTGTGCCGCTAGCTCTGAGTTGGGGCATACACATCGAGCTACTGCGGTCCTAGCAACAATGTGAACAGATGCACTGGTCTGCTGTAGCAGTGCACCTGCAAAAAGTGCAAATGCATTTTTCAAGTTGGCCTAAAAGTGTTTCAACGGCCAGGAGACTGGGCAAGGGCGACCCCAAAGCACAGCGTAGCCCTGGTGGTTGCACTCCCAGGAGGCCTCTGCATACATCTCGCTGTCTCTATCACTGTCACTTGCAAGGTGCTCATACAAACTGGCTTTTAGGGCATATGGAGTGTGCGCTATCACCTACAAATTGTATCTGTAGTGGGGCACTAAGCTGCAAAATGAAGGGGTTTGACTAGTATCAAATTTCTTTGGCTTCTGTATGGGTTCCCTTGTCTTGTGACGAAACAGGGTGCTGCCGGTGTGTGCAGATGCATGCACAAGCATTGAGATTTGGCAGCAAGCTCATACAGCACTGTCTGCGTACTCTGCCTTTCTGGGAGGCCTGGTACGCCACGCATCCAAACCAAGTGGAGCCCTTCAGCAAGGTAAAGCAGCCAATTTCATGAAATCCTTTGTGTGCCATCTGCAGCACAAACAGCTCTGTCTGCTGGTGAGTCCCAAGACATGCAGCGGTCCATAGCTCAGCTGGTGTCTTGCATGCAACAGCAACTTTGGTACCGGCTATGTATGCAGAATCAACCTGCTGCAATGTTTACTGTGTCTTGCTGCGTTGGACTGCTGTGTCATGGCTTCCTTGTGGTCTGCATGTCTGACATGGGGCGTACGGCTTGATTCACACTGTGGCATTCAATTCAGCAAAGACATTGCTCATCGGCATGTTAGGTATCAGTGAGTGTCTCAGTGCCCCATGATAAAGCTGGCAGCAACAGCATGCATTGCGCAAGGCACAGCTTGCAGCCAAGATCCCACATGACCCACATGCTGCTGATTCATCACCACAGACTTTGAGGACATGTCCTGCATTTGTCATTGTCATGCTAGCAGCCAAAAGTGGCTCAGAGGGGCGCTAAACCTGCTGATATGCATGCAAATGGCTGTGCCCATGCAGGCAATCAAGGATGTCCAGTCAGGAACACGCATCTTGTATGTCATCTGTGCTGAGGGCAAGGCAAACAAGAACATCACCATTGCCAACTTGGTGAGCTTCCAATCCTGTAGACTGCTGGTGCAATTCATCCAGCATGCAAGTCACACCTAGCGCTGCCGCGTCAAGTACCCTGCATCAACATGTTTCACCTCTGCATGTCACATACTCACCCTCAGAGCTCACGAGGCATGCATGCGTACCTTACTTAGCAACATGGCACAATGCACAGAGACTGCCATTGCATGGAAGTCGGTGAACACGTGTGCTCACCCCCAGGAGTATTGTCAGTCACAAGCTGCAATAATGTTTGCATACCTATGCATGCAGCCTGGCTTGTTGCACAGCAGCAGCAGCGGTGAGAAGTGATAAGAGTTGCAGGTGGTGGGAACCAAGCATGTTCTGGAGGAGTTCCGGGTGGGGGTCACTGCTGTCATGCTGGCGGCAAAGCAGCACATCCTGCAGGGCAACCTCAAGCACAAGGACCTGACTGGCCAGGAAGTCAGCAGCCAGGTCTGCATTCTCTTGCGCCCCTTGCTTCTTGAATAAAAAGCATTGTTGCTCTGGCTTGTTGACAAACGAATAGATGTCTGCATGCAGAGTCACGGCCCTTTGCAGCTTTGAGATGGCATCCTTTGTTGCAGGTGCCTTTCACCCAAATCCTGAGCGATGATGATGAAGATGACACTCAGCAGCAGGGTAAACGACAGGTGAGTCACTCATACAGCTGACATGACCACGCCGCAAAGGGGCTGCCGCTCACTGCTGACGCTGATGGGCTTTGGCGCCATACCCTACTGCATGCAACCGCATGTAGCCATTTGGGACAGATGCTGTGATGTGCATAGATTAGCACATGAGTCAAAAGACCAACAACACATCACAAGCAGCCCTGCCATTTGATGATCTTGAATGGTGTATATCAGTGCAGATGCATGGTGTGTACATGTTCAATCCTCAGGTGTCGTGCAGATGGCAACGGTGGCGTCAAAACATTTCAGGGCAATGTACATTTGCACATGATGCTGTGACAACAGCGGCAACAATTCCTTCCACTGCAGGAGGCTGGCAGCGACACTGAATGATCAGTAGTGATACTGAAAATTTGCGCAGCTCCTGGCAGTGCTGCATGCTGTTTGCTTGATCAACCCAAATCAGGGGCATTGCAGAGCGCACTGCTAGACACAGCTCAGAGCATGATGACATCAGGATATGTTTTGATGAATTTGCATGGCTTGACATGTGTCAAAGCACGCCCTCAGATCTGGTTGTAAGCAGCAAGCAGTGATGATATGGACTGGCAGCTTCATATCTCATGTTGCTTGAAGGATGGCCACCTTGATTCCTTTCACAACACGACCTTTAGGTCGTGTCACAGACTAGGCAGCTTTGACCTTCATGCCCGGAAACAGCAAGCCCAAGATTGCGTGAATAAGTGTACAGGATCAGGTCTGTAAACAAGGATGATGCAGCAGACAGCAATTTCCTGTTCATTGTCAAGAAAAGTATTGCGGCCCGCACTTACCCCCGATATTCAGCTGATGTGCCCGCCTATTGCAAACGAAGTTGGTGTACCCACTGGTGGCAAAGCACTATTGCAGATGTAACACGATCACAGTGGGTGTGCGAAGCCTATGGCTGGAAGCGACAGACAGCTTGTTGCAGAATACAGACAGAAAATATGTTGCAACCATTGAAAATATGTTTTGGTCATCACCAAATCACAGTACATTGGTACCAGTCTAGGACACAACACTCATGAGCCTAGTTCGGATGACCAACATGAGTCAGCTTGTGTTCTGTTACTTGAGATGCAGACAATGATTGTGGTCGACATGCGACTTTGCGTTTGGGGCACAGGCCACACTGTATTCCAGATCGTAACACAGCAGACATCGCAAAGCAACAGACGTCACAACAGAAAGTACACAAGCACACATGATGACATGTGAAACATCAGTGCGATAGCACACTACACATCGCAGCAGCCACATTACTGAACATGCAACAAAATGACATTCAATGTGAGCTAGGCAGGCTGTTGTCTGTGCAAATGTGTACAGTTTGGCGACTGGTGACGTGTGTGTTGATCTGGCAAGCTTTCACTGCTTTGCCCTGTCTTCATTTGTGGTGATCAGGTAAGGTGTGCTTTGACTGCTGTCTGTAATGACATTTCTGCAAGTGCTTACATCGCATGCTGTGCTACTTACATCTGTCTGCATACTCCTTTGCTCTGGTCTCTTGTAACAGGCTGTGCGCTTCCAGGTTTGCAGGGTCTAGCTGGACCAAGGTTGACAAGTCTGTTGCTGCATTCTGCGCAAATCAGGCGCGTTAGGCTCAAGTGACAGCAGTTACTTTCATGAAGCAGCAGCCACGTGCCATGCAGCAGCAGTTGCCTGAGCACTTGCAGCATGCCTGCAGATAGGCAGCTCTGGTGAGGAGGTGTTCAAGTGAGAAGTTCATACCTGATAATTGTGTCTGCCAATGTGTGCTTTGGCACGCCTCAAAAGCGCTTTTGCATTTTGTGGATCTTTTGCCAATACCTTCGTGCACCAAGCTATGGCTTTGCCAAAAAGCTGCTGAGCTAGGTAGACCGCAGCAATGTTCAGGTACACCTTTGCCAGATTCATGTCAATCTCCTGCTGTTCTTCAGCTGCATTGCTGGCTAATGGCTCCAAGATTGATCTGGCATTTTCGTAGTGAGCTAGGGCAGTGTCAAAGTGTTTCTGCCTGTAGTGCTGGTTGCCTTGTCTCCTTTCAGTTAACTGCAACACTATGCGCGTGCAGTCAGCAGAGAGACGCTCAATCTTGACCAAGCTGAGGCATAAATGTTGCTTTGCTTGCAAAGCTGAGTTGAGGATCTCCAAAGACGTGCATTCACATGGTGCTGTCTAGGCACAGGGCAAGCTGTGTGCATGCTCTGCTTTACTGAGGACATGGTGGCCAGTACATTTAGATTCAAAGGCAGACAGCACGACAGCTGCACGTGTGATTTCGCATCAGCAGAGCAAGTGGCAGGAGTCGCAGTAACTCACATGCTGATTCAAGACCAGAACCAAGTGGTTGCTTCCAATGTTTTGTCCAATTGCATTGTTGCTGGCAAAACTTCCATCTTGACTTGACTGGGTCTGCACACATCCACACATCCATTCTTGGTCTAGTAGTTTGGCAAAGTTACAGACACAAGACACAGTTCTAGATGAGCAGGAGCGCATGCGCATCTCCATGGGCCAGCAAGTAGATCTGCCCAGCAGGGCTGTGGTACTCAGACCTGCTTACCTGCAGGTGTGCCAATAGGGAGTGCTCCATGTCTTCTTCTGAAATGTAGCCATTGTCCAGTAGGCGCTGGGCTTCCTTCAGGGTGTCAATCGCCTGTTGATTTTTGGCCCAAGCCTCGAAGTCATCATTGGGGCTGTTTGTGAAGGATTTGACAATCTCCCTGAGCACCCTGTGCCTCAGGAAGGGCACAACATTCTGCTGTGCCTCAACATCAGATCGCAACACCTGTTTGTTCACAAAGCTTTGTTGAAGGATGCTGTACCACTGGCAGATTTTATGCGGGGTTCTGTGCAACGCGCCAGCACGTCAAGCCGTAAATGATCCTTTCTCTCTGCAAAAGTCGAGCAATACCTTCTGTTGGAACTGCCAAGCGTCACGTTGCTGCTTGACTTGCAGCACTCTCATAGCTTGCTTCTTCTGCTCTCTTTCAATGATACCCTTGTTTTCTGGCCTCTCACAAAACTCTCTGAGACTTGCTTCCTGCAGCATTGTGCAGGACCTAACAGCTTGGCAACCGAGGCAGTTGTAACGCCCAAGATCTTGACGTACCATACCGCCTATGTGACTGCTCGCCATCGCGCGCTGACTTTGTCTTCGATTAGCGCACAAGTTCCTTCTTTACGCGCTTTGTGACCATGGCATAATGGAAATGCCGACACGCTTTATTTAGTCTGGTTGTTGGTTGCTGGCGTTACTGACGTTGTTTTCTTGGCGTTACCTTTGGCGTTACAAAGCAAAGTCACCCTGATGTCATCTAGCTGCACTCCACGACGCTCGTTTGCTCTTGTGATGCAAAACAGCCCCCAGATGCAATCTGCTCATCACCATATGTGTGCAACTACATATGCATTGCACTTGCGAGTTGTCATGACAAAACGCACATTAAGATGCTATCATCTCTGTACGCATTGGTATCAGGTCCTACAACGAATGGCCATGACAGTGGAGTGTGTTTTCACAGGTTCCTTTCAGCGGGACCTTGAAAGTGAAGTCTGGTGTTTTATTAATGCGCATGCATTTCCATGCGCATGCACTGCAATTCAGCACGAGCATTTAGGTTTCCCACTTGCTCAGCTCTATTGAATTGCTGCAATGCTTTGGCCCAAAGCCTTTGGACAGGTGTCTAGACCGTTCTGCATGGCATACAAACTGCAGGACGCATGCGTCATTGCGTGACGCCAAAGACTGCAGGCGCCTGCCGCGGGGCAACCAGAGTTGAGCGTGCTGTGGTTGCGGAAGCTGTAGGCCCGGCATGTACACACTCTCAAGTAACACCCGCAATTCCGACGCCATGGCTGAATTGGTGCCGGGCGTCGAGGTATGACATGGTGTATCACACCACTGTAATGGTTCCCGCACCAGGCCGCACGTGCACTGACTTCCGAGCTGACATTCTCAGTGGCTGAGTGTAGCTGCTTGGCTGACTGCAGGCGAAGATGCAGAAGAAGCTGAGCCAGTTGACTAAAGTAAGCTCAGACACTGCGCAGAATATAGTAGCACTGCCTTTGTGCACGTGCCCTGGTTACAACACCGCGGTTCTCTGCAGGTCATCAGGCACTTGAACACAAAAGGTGCAGAGGACAGCTGCAATTTGCAAGAAGCTGCTGGTGAGTATGAGGTTGAGATCGAACAGATATTGCAAAGCACTGCTGAGAAGCTTGGGGCCTTCAACAAGCAGCTGGCGCTCAAGCAGGAGGAGTCACGAATAGCCCTTGTGATAAAGGTGACCTTCTGACATTGCAGCTTGTGAGCCTTCAGTGCAAGGAAACAATTTTCAGTAAGAACACTAATCTTTCCCTGGTGGGGCTGTGCTCTTGCTGACAGCTAGGCATGCTGCATGCGCCATGCTTATACTTTGCCAAATGTGCTGCCTTGAAACCTGTTGCCCTCCATTTCAAGCTGCCAGTGCATGGTACAATGACACATACCTTGTCCATGCTGACCCAGACTCATGACTGTACCTCCTCAATATCATCCTGGAGCCCTGAAGACACAATTAGCAACCTCTGGATTTTGGGATTCTTGTTTACTGTGTGTGGATATGTGCATGTTATGATGCACATTCCTGATGCACACTCACTTTTGGGGCAGTGGCACTTGAAACTGTATCCTGAGCAACTATTTGGCCAGTGTAGAGCGTTTTTTGAGGATTAAGGCTGGGCTGTGACACTTATGTCCTGAAACATTGATGGTGTGCAGGAGATGACTGCTAGATATGAGGCTGGGAAAGGAGAGGCAAATGCAAAGCTGCAAGCGCAGCAGGTTGCTGCTGGTGATGCTCAGGCAGCCATCACACAGGCTGCCGAAGCCAAGCTAAACAGACTCCAGCTGCAGGTGTGCCCAGCCCTGCTGTCTTTTGTGCACACCTATCATGCTGCGGGTAGCCCTCTATTAGGTTGCTGTCTGATGCTTAGAGATTGGATGTTCAAGTCCGTTTGCAAGATGCATTAATACACTAAGGATACACTTAAGTGGCTGACAGCAGTAGAGGACAAACACAGTCTGTGCCAAGGCAATCAGAAGGTACAATGAGCAGAGCAGCCTACTTGCATCCAGCCAACAGCTTACGTGCTGGCTCAGCATCCGTGCAGCCAAATTAGGGCAACGCTGCACGAAGCATCTTTACATGAGACTTGTAGCCATGAATGTGCAGCATCAATTTCCTTGTCATGCCCAATCTTCCCTGCCCAAGACTTCCAGCTGTTGCAGCATCTCACATCTTTCATGTCATGCTGACAGGCAGAAGGATTGAGGGAGGACTTGAGGCGCCAGCTGGCAGAGGCAGGGCGCTTGCAGCAGTCAGCCCAGGCCAAAGGGCAGCGTCAAGAAGCTGCCCTAGGGCAGGCCAGGCAAGAAACCTTGGAGGCTGTGCAGCAGGGCAACCAGAAGTATGCCAACATGCTGGCTGAGCGCTTGGGCATTGAAGATGAGCTCAAGCACCAGCTGGCCAGCAAGCAACAAGCAGCGCTCACCAGGTATGGTCATGCTTCCACTGCAGCAAGCAGTATGCTGCTTGGCTATAACAGTGCAGGAAGTAAGCTTCCTGACACACTAGCAATGCGCCGCTTATCTTAGCTCTATGACGTGGGCCAGATGTGATATAAACCAATGGGGCATAACACTCAAGACAGACAAGCAGTGAGCCTGCCAGGTAGACAAACAGACAGTATAAGCATTAAGCATAGCAGCAAGCAGGGCTCAATAATGTTTAGCTGTGGGGTGTGGCATTCCACAGACACAGCAAAAGGCATTGCATATGATTTCAGGATGCAAGAGCATGAGAGTGAAAGGACACGATGGGAGCAGGAAAGGGAGGCTCTAGAGGAGCAGGTTGGTGCAGTCAGGGCAGAATGGCAAGGCAAGCTGGAGAAAGCTTTGGCTGAGATTCATCACCACCGCCAAGCCACGGCTCAGAAAGCCAGTCTGGCTAGTGCAGTACAGCAGCAGGCAGACCAATTGCAGCAAAGCCTTGAGTAAGTCTCTGGTCCTATGCCCTGACTTCAAGCATGGTGTACAGCTGTAAGTTGTGTGCCTTATTGGTCTGCGCTGATATGACTACATGGTGATTCGTAGATCTTGACGGCTCCTCAGTTGCATGGCAAATTTGTTCACCCTCAAAAATAAAAAACTGAAAGACCACTGCGTGATCCGGGAATCGAACCCGGGTCTGTACCGTGGCAGGGTACTATTCTACCACTAAACCAACCACGCTTGCATGTCCAACTGCAATTTTCTGGCCTTCAGGTTCTGTTTAATCTGGTGCATACAGTGTGATGACTGCCCAGCCTGCTGATATTTGATTCTGTGTTGCATAGGCAAGGGGCTGCTGCCAGGGAAGAAGCAGAGGCAACCCTTGCAGCAGCAAAGCTGCAGACAGAGGGCGTGAGGCAAGACCTGGCAGCCAGCCAAGCACACCTGGCGCAGACCAGGAAAGAGCTGCATGCCGCCCAGGGCAAGGTGGACCAGCTGGAACAGCAGTGTCAGGACTTGCAGGACCAGACACACCAACAAATGGCTGAGATCAAGGTATGCATGACTGCCCCTGTACTTGACTTAGAGCGCAACTGGTCTTTGAGAAGCGTGACCGTTATTTTAAGGCACAAGTTATTTTAAGGCACACGTTATTTTAAGGCACAAGAGAACCGTGCAAGCAGAACTTGCTGCTCAGCAGACTTGTGTAACACATCACTCTCTTCTGGCAGCCGCTTCTCAAGATGAACTCCTGCTTGACTTGACAGCAACAGTCACAATGCAACCAAGGTAGTCAATGAACCCAACTGCACATTAGGTGGCCATCATATTCAAGGTAAAAGCAGTCTGACATAACCTGTCAGCCCTCCCGCATGCATGCAGCTCACAAGGCATGCAATTGCAATGGCTGCTGCTGAACATCTTGCAAATCCTGTTGACTGTTTTTGCATCCCTCAACGAGCACAATCCGGCCTATACTGAGTGCCCAAGCAAATGACAAAAGATTTCGCCGAATCGGGGAATTGAACCCCGGCCTCCCGCGTGACAGGCGGGAATACTGACCACTATACGAATTCGACCCAGCCTGAACTGGGCTGTCACATGGAGGAGATGATTCTTGATGCTGTCCAGGCCAATTTTGCCCTTTATATCCATAAAAGAAATGACTGGGGTGACCAGCTGCTGGGGCATGACGTGCTTTGATTGTGCAGGCCAAGGACATGCATGTGGAACAGTTGCAAAGCAAAGAAGCTCAACAGGAAGTTCTCTACAAAACCAGATTGGCACAACAGGCAGCTGCAGCTGAAACTGCCACAGCTGATCTGGAGCTGCAGCTTGCCACATGTAGGGAGCAGACCAACAGCACCCAGCAGCAGGTGGACAGCTTGCAGAGCCAGCTTGACCACACACGGACCCAGCTGCAGTCTGCACAGCAGCAAAACAGCAGATTACTGACTGACGTAGTGGCAGCACAGCGTGAAGCAGGTGAATTGAGCAAGCAGAAGAAGCTGGCACAGACTGAGCTGAGGCAGCTGCAGCAGCAGGTCTCTGAGGCGAGTGGGGTGAGTCTTGAGGTGCAGCATCAGCTGCAGGCGACACAGGCTGAGCAAGCACGCCTCGTTGCAGACTTGAGGTACGCATTCTGCCTTTTTTTCTTGAGCGAGTTTGCCCCCACTGTTTGCTTGCTTTTGAACAGACTGCTACTGTTTTCACGTTCACTTCTGCCCCAGCTTCTGTGCCAGCGTGCATACAATAGCTTGCCTATCATCAGCTGCCATGTCTCTGGAGTACACTCGAGCTTACTACCAAGTACCAAACAAGGGCGGAGGACAGCACACGCCAGCTGAGGATGCTGCAGGTGACATTAGTTGCATTGTTGGCAAGGCTGACAGCATGTGCCCTTGCTGACAGGCATGAGATGAGTGACAGTCAAGCACAGGCTGAGAGCTTGCAAGCTGAGGTCAGAATGCTTCAGCAGCATCATGCTGATGCACTGACTGTGCTGGAGCAGCAGCATGAGAAGGCTCTAGTGGAAGCTGAGGAGCAGCAACAGCAGAGCCTGAGGAATCAGCAGCAGCAGCATCAAGCTGCCGTCCAAGCAATGCAGGTGCGATTCTGCCCGACTGCTGACAGAGCAACTTCACAGCAGTATAATGTTGTCAAGCCATAATGCAGCTGCTGCAAATGCCGACGCCTGTACATGCAAGAAGAGTCACGACAGTGGCTATGCTGGATGTCTGCTATCGTAGTGTAGTGTGTGTGATGCATGTGTGCATGATTGGACCATACCTTGTGCACTGCCTGCCGTCAAGCTGTTATGACATCAACAGGACGAGCATCAGCTTGAAGGAACGGCTTGGGAAGCAAGTCTGGGTTGTGAGAAGCGGCAGGCAAGAGACCTGCAGGAGAAACTGGCAGCAGCTCTACAAGAGAGCACCAGCTCTCATGCTGCCCTGCAGGCGCTGCAGCAACAGGCCAGACGACAGGTACACTCACTCCAGCCAGTGAGTCACTCCTGTTTTTCGCACACAAAGTCATACTCAAACAACAATTGATCGTGGCGTCAGCATCAGATGACCCATGTGAATTGACATTGCTGTCTCAAGGCTGTGACCAACATATCTGTGTGTGATGAGTCTGCTCCTGACATGATGTATGTGATGGTCAAGAGTCTGACTGGTGCCGCAATGTGGGGCTTCTCAGGTGGAGGCAGGCAAGGGTATGACAGCCAGCTTGCAGGCTGAGCTGGCGAGTGCCACTAGCAATGCTGACAGCCTGCAGCAAGCCGCTGAAGGGCTGACAGGCCAGCTCACCACAGCTAGAGCAGAAGTGGCACAGCTGAGTGATGAGGTAGCGATGTTGCAGAAGCAGGCAAAGCAAGACAGGCAAGCCTCAGAGATGACCCTGAAAGCAGAGCTCAGTCAGAAGGAGCGCAGTTGGAAGGCTGCTATGCAGCAGGCAGTGGCAGCAGCAGTTGCAGATGGTTCTGCTCGTGACGATGCACTCAGGAGCTGCTTGCGTGCTGAGCTGGAAGCTGCAGCACAGCAGGAGCTGGGAAGTTTGAAACGGGCAAGCGCTGCAGCCATGAGTCAGCAGGAAGCCGATTGGCAGTCACAAATGGCTAGCTTGCGTGATACGCACGCTGAGGTTCTGGTAAAGCAGGCAGCAGAGTTTGAGGCAAGGCATGGCCAGCAGGCGCAGCAAGCAGCAGCTGATACTCAAGAAAGGCTGGCGGCAAATGCAAGCAAGCTGCATCAAGTTCATGCAGCAGCGGTAGCACAGCAGGCTCAGCATGAGGCTCAGCAGCTGGCTGACTGCAGACAGAGGTGTGCTTTGTGCTGTACCATATAGGCTGATATTGGTCTGAGAAAGCTTGCTGTTGGCAGAGTTATAAGCAATGACATGTGTGGGCAGCATCATGCAGATCTTTTGAGCATCTCAACCTTGTCACATATTCTGAGTATGTTCACACCACTTGTATGTGCATCATGGATGTCTGCAGTTTGATGGCTCACACTAGATCTGCAGCGCTGTTTCCTGGCATCAGCAACTTCAAGCACAAGCATGTCATCCTGGGGGCAGATCACATGTGCACAATCTCCAAATAGCTGGTGGGACTGCAGGTATACAGCAGAGCTTGCAGCTGCGGATGCCGCTGCCAAAGCACAGGCATCACAAGCACAGCAGGACTTTGAGGCATTGCGACAGCAACTCACTGCCAAGCTGCAGTCAGAGACAGCGCTCTTGCAACAACAGGTCAGCGCCAGTCTGACCTCTGCCACAGAGCAGCATGACCAGGTCCTTGCAGCAGAGCGTGCACAGCATGCTCAGCAGATTCAAACGCTCAAGGCTGAAGCAGGTAGCCTGTCACAGAGCAAGCAGGGGCTGCAGGCAGACTTGAGAAGCTCACAGGAACAGGCACAGCAGCTGCAAAGCCAGGTCCAGGCTCTGCAGCACAGCGTGCTTGAGCAGGCTCAGCATGCACAGCAGGTGGAGGCTCAGCTGAAAAGCCAGCATGAGTCTGACATCCTGGGCCTGCAAGGAAGATTCAGTTCAGAGGTGGTGGCACTGAGAGATCAGCAGGCTGCAGCTGCAGAGGAGACGCAAGAGGCGCTGCAGGCCCAGCAGCACCAGGCCCACCAGTTGCACTCTGAGCTGCTGGCCAAATATGGTGTACTGGAAAGACGATTCAATGCTAGGTGAGCAAGTGCACTTCTGCTGGCTGTGTCTGACAGTGTGATTCAGCAGGCTTCCAGCTACATGCATGCAGGCTGTACCACATCTGTAGTCTGCATGCAGGCAGCAGGTGCTGTTCTCACCACAATCGGTAAAGACAGTTGGCGTTAAATGCAGAATTTGTGAGACTTATGCTTTTGGCAAAGCTATTTGCAGGCCTGCAAGGCACGGCTGTTCTCAACATTGCTGAGCTGTACACATGTTACAAGCAGCCTGCTTGTCCCCCATGCAGGGAGTCTCGAGCAGAGGATGTGGCTCAGATCCAGCAGCTGTCCAGCCTGGTCACATCTCAGGCCACTGAGCTGCAAGCCAGTGAGGACAAGCTGCAACAGATGCGTGCCGAGCTGCTGCTGAGAGAGGACAACTACAACAAGACCTTCAGCAACGGAGGGGCTGGCAGGCGCACTCTGGCTGTGGACAAGGCCCTCACCACACAGAGCCAGGTTGTAGACTGGATGCTGAAGTCTGGCCCCAGGAAGAAGATTCTAGAGGAGAAGCCAAGGTCTTACCGGATGACTAAGTAACATCAATCAGTTAGAGGAGCACATATACGCTGATGGGTTGTGAAAAGGTCAAGACATTCTGGTGACACAGTTCAGGCATCATGCTAGTAATGTCCCTGCTACTCCCAAAGTATGGTTTTTTTAGCAGGCATGACCTCAAACCAGAGCGAATTGCACATTGCGTGCTGCCATGAAAGTTTTTCGATGGATCAATTCAGTGTTCATGGATGAGGCGAATTTAGAGCAAGGAATTGGGAGCATCCTCTGCCAAGCGTCATTGAAATTGTTAAACGTTTAACATGATGACTGTAACAGGGGCGATACAAGGCTACAGCTGGTGTTGTAAGCAAGCTCACTGCATTTACATGCAGTCAATGAGACAAATATATATATAAGCCACACTGTGACATTCCCTGTCCCTTGGATTCAAGCCACCACGGTTGAACTACAGTGTCACTGGTTTGGTAAGAGGGCACAGCTAGCACTGCAAGCAGACTCATTGCGCTCCCATTTCAGCCACACAGTAACATTGACATAAGTTTGAACTTATATAACATATTATATAACGTTGATGTGGCGTATGTCCAGGTCCAAAAGGCCTCAAAAGCGTTGTCTGCTGCAAAGATTGCAGACCGCATGCGCTGAAGACAATATACCGTCGTTTTCACACGCAAGTCTTGCGCATGTTTCCGCCATTTGTGGTTTGTTCAAGTCATAAGTAGTATTGCTGCAGTTATCTGAGGATCTATGCAGTTGTTCAACCAAGGCCGTACGTTTTGTCAGAATGCACTGTAAAGTCAGTTGGGCAAATACGTATATATTATATATCTCTATTGGGTTCGGCACCTCCATGAGAATATGCTGCAGAGTTCCTTGGGAATTGGATATATGAGTATACAGTGTATACTATACACATTTGCATATCTGACTGTTGTATGCGCATGCTATGCAATAGTGAACAAGCATCGTTGTCAACGACACAGGCATGCAGCCGTGCGCCAGTCCACAGTTTTACATGTTGCTTCGGCCCCCGCCAGGGCGCTAGGTTCTTGGATTGCTCCACACTCCTCATTGTCGGCTTTGTGTATCATAAGTTTTCTGTAAATCAGTGACGTGTATGATTGCTGGGTGTTCTGCTCTCACTCTCCTTTCATAAAATTCTCGTTTGTCCTTGCTGGAGATTTTCCATTTACCATCTGCCATCAGGATCTTCGTCTTAGGCACCCGTCCTTGTCTCTGTCTCTCACGATCGCCGTCTGAATCACTGTCATATTCATGGTCATAGCAAGGTTCGCGTTCTAGTTCCAGAAAGATACGCTTTTTTTCTAGGGCAGGGGCGTGTCCACCTTGTGACCCCGGTGTACTTGACCTGACCAGCGGACGAGGGACACTAACACAGCCAGTGAGCCATGTGTTCAAATAGAAGTCACAACCCATGTTTGCGGTGCCGATGCTTCCCTGCAAAGCTTGCGGAAAGACGGGCTAAGCACCCAAGGGGGTTCGTACTCAGCACCTGGGAAGGTGACAACGAGCGCAGGTGCGACTGCCGGCTGAAGGTCTGTAAACGAATCGTTGGGTAGCGGGATTAAATTTGGGTTTCTCGGGACAGGATTCCTATAGCTATATGTCACGTCATTGTTCACATGCCAAGCTATCTTGCCGCAGTTAAGCACAAAGCAGTGAATAGCCACCTCTGCGGCGTAATTAGAAGTCACATTTTAGAGTGTTAGCCCACAATCAACCCCAACACCTTACGCTGCAGAGCCGCAGCCCTAGGCTTGCTTTCCACGCATAATACTAGCCCGAGGTCAGTTTGTTGATCTCTGCAACAAAGGTAGCTAGCTTGTTATGAAACTGCGCTGCCAGGGAACATCGAACAAATCATTATCGAGCAGCCGTACTGTACTTGGGGCACAAACAACAGGCGCTACTCGGCTGCGCATATCCGCTAGGTATGCCTTACAGCCGGTTGACCGTTTATGCTCTCCTTATGCTTTTCCGTTGTCCCCAGTCGCCTTATGCTTAGGTAAGACCTCCAAAGCGTGAGAGTGCTGGCGCGAGCACATATTCTTGTTGCCTGCAGGCTCAGAGCTGGACCGTCTAACACGCTTTCATTTGCACAGCGGCAGCAAATTCTCGGGGCAGAAACTGAAACTGACCTGTAACTCAGTCAACACCGGCAACGGCAACGGCACTTCTAGCAACGGGTCGTCCGTATTTGAGACCAACAGTGACGTCATGGAAACCGCTGACATGGGTGGTAGTGACCCAAACGTTATCAAGGAGCTTCAGCAAGCGGAACAGAACCCGTTTCCGGAAAGGCACTTCGACGGCAAGAGTGACGATCCACTAGAAAACCTTAAGAACCAGGTCAGACAGCTTCTGATGTTACTTATATCATCGCGCAGCAAATCACGTTACAGCTTGGTGTGATGCTGTGCCTGCAGTTGCTGGAGACAGGTTATCCTCTGCTGTGCAGGTGCAGCTAAGTTGTTATGGTGATGCTGTTGGTGGCAATCTCAAGGCGCTAAAGTCATTTCTAGACAACAATGTTTCAGGCAAGCACTTCAAACGCATTTAGGCATTATAGTTTCTGCAAATGCATTCACAAACAGCACCTTGTTCTGCCAGTAGCGAAGGTGAGCAAACAGGCAAAGCTTGCCACTGGCAAGTATCTGCAGCTTTGCACCATAGCAATGCTTGAGCAATTGAGATTTCATCCTGCAGGTGCCATTTCTGGATTGCATTTGCTTCCAATATACCCTTCCTCTGGTGATGGAGGCTTTGCACCCTTGACCTACCAGGACGTAGATCCCAAGTTTGGTACCTGGGATGACGTCAAAGCCCTGGGCGCAGAGTATGACCTGCAGATGGAGTGCATGGTCAATCACATTTCGCCTGCCTCCAAGGAGTTCCAAGACTACCTGGCAAAGGGAGATAAGTCAGAGTTCAGGGAGATGTTCATTGATTGGAACAAGTTGTGGGGAGGTGGGTTTCTGCTTGTCTCCATCTGCCAGTGCCTTGTTGCAGCTATGCCCAACATTCACAGTCTTCTGACCGCAACTGGCTTTTGTGAACAAGTCACTACGCCCATTCAACAGTCACATCTGCAGGCACAATCAAGTTATACTGTGCTTCAGGAGACAGTTTGTTTGCTTGCAACACCCAGAATCTTGATTGCATGCAACAGACACATTGTTGGCCAAAGTGTCCATGTCATAGACAGCACCTAATGCTATCAATGGCATGTGCGCTGCCTGTCATGCATGCCCTCTTTCACAGGACGGATTGCGCGCTGTTCTACAGCACACGAGCCACACATATGCACTCAGAGTGTGTAGAGTGAATGCAAGTTGGACAACACTCTAGTGCCAGCACCAGTGGCATCATCAGCGGGGGTGACTGCGGGGGTTGACCTAGTCCTGCGGGGATGACTGCCGGAATTGACCTAGTCCTGCACTTACAACACCAAGTTCAATCAGCAGCTTTGGCTACATCTGGCAATGGCTTCATCTGTCAATGATGCTATGGCTTGAAGTATGTATATGTGTGTAGGTGAGCCCACTGATGATCAGCTACAGAAGATTAGAACTCGTAAGCCTGAGGCTCCAGTGATTGAGGTGGACATGAAGGACGGCAGCAAGAAGAAGCTGTGGTGCACCTTTGGGGCCCAGCAGATTGACATTGACCCCTTCTCCAAGCCAGGTACCCCTGCCCTGCCCTGTCCTGCCCTGCCCAGCCCAGCCCAGCCCAGCCCAGCCCCGCCCCCCCCCAGCCACCCCCCCCCCACCCCCCCCTGCCCTGCCCTGCCCTGCATCAGTCATTCTGCCTCACTCTGCCCTATTGTGCTGCTGACATGTCTGCAGAGTCAGGTCAGCAGCTACGACGTATGTCAGTCCTGATGTTGACATTGCATTTGCAATCATGACGTCGGTGTGGTGTCTGCCTCAATGTCTTTGGAACAGATCTACACCAAAAGCTGAATGTAGCAGGCTGGTGCGGAGGAAAGGATGATCAGCCTGTATTACTGGCAGCATGTGACGCATGTAGGAACAAAGCACAGGCAGGCCCAAGCATAGCACTGTGTGACTCATGGCAGGCACAAAGCAGGCAGGATGTTTTAATATGCGTTGATCAACCACATATCAAATGCAATTTTTGGTGCCTTCAACTGTCTTCAAGTGTCTGATGACCAGTGGCCTGCAGGGATGAAGTTCATGCTGGACTCCCTGAGATCCCTGGGCACAAGGGGCTCAAAGCTAATCCGTTTGGATGCTTTTGGGTATGCCACCAAGACCCCGGGGACCCGATGCTTCTTCCAGGTGGGGTGCCTCATGCCTCTGCTCTGCTCTCATGTGCAATGCATTGCCGCCTTCTGCCAGTCACCTTTCTGTGTGACTAGGCTCTGAACATGTGTCTTGTTTGTCATGGTGTAGTGAAACCTCAGCTGGAGTACTGACTTCGATGGGGTTTAAAGGTTGTTATGGTATTGACAACTCTTGTGATGTTGTGCGCATGCTAGGCAAGCGTAGGCAAGCGTAGGCAAGCGTAGGCTAGGCAAGGTCAGTCTGTACTACATCAGGAAAACAGTCTGTTATGCTGAAACAACATGGCTGCATGGACCAGCAGATCTAGGTGTGCTGCTTGTTACATTGCAGCCACCATCATGATTGTTGAGAGCATCACCAGATGGCTATGTCCACAGAAAAGGGCAGGACTAGCGATTTTCATATCTGCAGAGTTGCAGAGTTTGCCGTTTGTAAAGCACCATGTGGTCAATTGCAGGAGCCAGAGGTATGGGAGCTGCTGAAAGATCTAGAGGAGGCTGCTAAGGAGCACGACACTGGGTGAGCAGTTCCAAACATTTGTTTGTCATTTTGAAGCGGACTGGTTTGTTTACACACAGCAAAAAGACATTCTAAGCCTGCTCTCTTCCATGCTTTCATCATAGCGTCTTCACTGTTGTTTGACAGGAATATGACGCACCTAAGTGGTCTTCACAAATCAAGCATCATGTAATGGATCCTGCCCATGTGAACATCATATACTGAAATGACCTCTGTATTGCGGTATGTGAGATGCCTGGCAGCATTTGCTAAGTCTCAGGCGTTGTCATGGTGAATGTGTATTGCTCTTTGCAATTCTGTCATGCAGCCTGCCATACCCGCAGATGGCGTCTGGTGTGGCTCACAGCAATCTGTGATGTGAACAACACCTTACCATGTTTCACAGCCTCTACTACAGTCTCAGGCAATTTCTCGGTTGCCTCTCTAATCCGTCAAACATCTCTTGTGACAGAGCCTCTGCTAATAGCCGCCTGTCACTTGCTATCTGTATTGTGCACAAGGGCACAACACCAATCTCTTGTCATGAATCAGCAAAAATATTCCAAAACTTATCTGACTTACATGCTGTGTGCAGGCTGCTGTGTGAGGTTCACGAGGAGTATGAGACCAACATCAAGCTAGCCAAGGAGGGCTATTTTGTGTATGACTTTGCCCTGCCCCTGCTGCTGCTGCACGCCTTCACCTTCCACACAGCAGAGAACATTGCCAACTGGCTGCGAATCTGCCCCAGACGCCAGATCACCGTGCTGGACACACATGACGGCATGGGCATTGATGACATCTCTGGCCTTGCCTCTGTAAGTATCATCTCAGCTTAGGACGATGTTGAAAGGCATCCTGATGCCCAAAGTGCATCCCCTACATGGGGGGGGGGACCTGCATGCCACTTAGGTCTATGTCTAGACCCAAGGTCTGTTGTTGCACAGCTTCTAGACTCAAGACTCTGTGTCGCACAGATCATGTCTGTTACAATCTGATGCGCATGAGCGCAGACCATGCTTTTGTGCTTGTGCTGGTTCTGAGCAAGTCTGCTTGAGTCAAAGCCTGCTAAGACTGACATCATGGGTCTACCTTGCTGGACAGTATGGCTTCCAGGCACTCTTACTCAAGCATGTATCGCTCTCGGCTGTTGGGCAAGTCTCATGACACACTTCAGAGGTGTGCATTGTCCTGTGTGATACACCCTCTCCATCTCAAGAAGCTCTTTTGATGGCAGGTTGTCAGTGTGGAGGAGTTGTCGGACGTGGTGGAGCACAGGTTGGGGTGCAGTCCCAACTTCAAGTACTTTTACGACCCTGAGACCAAGGCCTACCAGGGGCGCCCCCATCAATACAACTGCACCTACTACTCAGCTTTGGGGGGCAATGCTCGCCACTACCTGTTGGCCAGAGCCATACAGTTCTTCACACCCGGCATCCCCATGGTCTACTATGTTGGCCTCTTTGCTGGCCTCAACGACTATGATGTGAGTATGGCTGACCCTCAACCCATCATATTGTCGAGATCCTATGAAGAGATGTTGATGCTTTTGTCTGTGAGGTGCATGTGCTCAGTGTGACTGTGTGAGAGCCGCAACTGATGGACTATTTGTGGAAATCTTGGAGGCTTACAGCAACAGCTCTAAATCTGGTGTCAGGTTCAGTTTGCCGCATGAAGAATGCGTTGCAAAGGTGTCACCATTGCATCTCGGCTTTAGTGTGTTCGTTGGGGCAGAGATGGCTCTGCATGTCCTGCTTACCTGTCAGTCACCTCAGCAGTGGTGCCAGAC
>JAABUP010003699.1_pt1 | contig 26632 bp, 34 predicted proteins | sample 5559201 | NCBI WGS metagenome assembly JAABUP01 (sample SAMN10711887, study PRJNA513373) | rock metagenome | isolation source: Antarctica rocks | place: Antarctica | reverse complement strand
GAGCACGCGGGCGATGGGCGAGCCAAGGCACGGACGGCGCGCGAGGCGCGATGTCGGGCAAGGCGCGCGCCTGCAGCTTGACGGCCAGCGTGGCGTGCGGGCCGCGGACGTCCTCGTCCGCCGCGGCGCCGCCGGCTGGCCCGGCGGCCTCGCCCTCCGCCGCGCGCTCCACCTGCGGCGCCGCGCACCGAGGGTAGGGTGTACTGTACACCGGCCTCCTGCTCGCCCTCGGCTGACGCCTGCACCTGGCGTCGCCTGCAGGTCGCTCGTGTCGGGGGTACAAAGCCCTGCTCGCCGGCTGCCCGGGTTGCAGCCCCAGCAAGGCGCTGCGTCTGTGCCATGGGGCGGGACAGCAAGTGCTGCCTCAGGCGAGCCGGGACACTGCCCGCATCAGAGGCCAGCGACGGCACGCCAAGCGCAGATGCAAGGCTGCGCATCAGGCGGGCGCCGCGGCAGGGGCGCGCGAGCGGGCCCCGGGCGCGCCTGTTGCCCAGTGATGCGCCACAAGCCGCCTGTCATGACGAGGTCTGACAGGTAGACGCGGCCGGACAGCAGCCGCCGGATCTCGCCCTCCGCAAACACCACTGCGGCCTGGGTGTCATCCTGCCGCGCCCAGGCACAGGCGGACCCTGGATGCGCGTCCTGGGAGCGCGGGAACCTAACCCAAAAGGGAAGCCAGTGATTTGACACACCGAAAATATGCCATAGAGGGTGTTCGGGCAGGATCAGTGAGGCTCCGGCCACGGGAGCCAGCGGGCTGGCACGCCCGCCGCGCCCTGGGCCGCGACCGCTGCGCCGGGGGGGCACGCCTGCATCAGGATGCGCTGCAGGCAGCCGTGCAGCGTGCGCCGCACGACCGGCGCCGCCTGCCGCCACATGCTCTTCAAGCCCTTGACCATGAGCGTGCCGGGGCCGCCCAGGTCGGCCTCCTTCTCATATGCGCGGCCCGCATACCTGCGCGAGGCGCAGGCTGGGTTCAGTGGACGCGGTAGGGGTTTTGCCCAAATCGGTACAGCGCCGCCGCGAACGAGCAGCCCGCGTGTGCTCCGGGGGGTGTGCTGCTGGTGCGCAGGGGGCGGCTGCAGGCGGCGGCTTGCCGCGCGCTGAGCTGTCACGGACAGCACTGGGGCTCGCGCATGATGGTGCAGACAGCACAGTTGTCGGGTGTGCACGGTCGGTAAACAGCGTGTCAGGCCGCCACAAGCGCAGCTTGCTCATATTCGCAAGCACCAGTTGCTGCATGACGCCCCCAACTAGCATGCTCCAGCGGTGAAGGCACCAACGCGCGACCAGAGCTTGCGCGCCATCTGCGGCTCCGCCCGCCCAACGCGCGCTGGCAGGCCCCACATGTCACGGGCCCTGTGCGCCCCCCCTGCGCGCGCCCCCGATTCACCTGTTGACGTGCAGCAGCAGGAACGGCTGGCAGACGGCCTCGAACTTGAGCTCCATCTCCGGCGGGAAGCGCGCGCTGACGAGGCGCGCGGCCGCGCGCCCCAGCGCCATCGCCTCCTCCGCAGACGTGCCCGGGAAGTGGATGAACCTGCCGCCCGCCCGAGCGCGGTGGCGCTCGCTTGCGCCTCAGATGGCGCTCGCTCGCCTATGACAGAGCATTCCACGACGGAGCTCATTTGATTTGGACGTACGCATGGCAAGCGAGCGGGGCACGCCGGCACCCCTCGCAGGGCCCACGATCCTGCACCGATTGCTTGTCCTCGGGCAGACAGGCACGGGCTCGCGGCTCCTGCCAGCAGCCAAGCTGATACCCACGCCAGGGTGTCATGAGCAAACCTGACAAAGCCTGCAGCGACCAGCACAGCGACCGACACATCGGCGGGCGCAGGATCAGGAAGCAGCTGTGGCACTCGCTGACGGCGCGTCAGAGCGCGGCGCACAGCGAGTCGGTCTGGCCGTAGATGACGCGCGCATCGCGGCCCAGGTCCCCGAGCTCGCCGCCGGCCGCGGCCGCATGCAGCGCCTCGACTGCCGCGCGGCAGGACGCCGCGCCCAGCGCGAGGCAGCTGTCCGCCAGCGGCACGCACTGCAGCGGCGACGCCTGCGCGCCTGCGCGCCGCACACGGAATGTACCGTCAACATCTGCAGAAAATAAATGGCTAAACGCATGCCCGCCGCTCCTCCAGTCCCATGCTGGTTGACGCCGCGCGGCTGGCAGCACCTAGCTGCATGCCGCACGCTTCAGGGCATGGTGCAGACCTGCGCCAGGCACATGCTGCCAGGCGAGCACAGCCTTGCACCAGCTCCTGCAAGGCAGCGGCAGGCGCACAGGCTCTCGCGCGTGTGCAAGCAGACGGCTCCGACCCTTGCTGGCTTGCATCCGAAGCTGCAAGCATGCGCGGCCGCCCCGTGCGCCAAGCCAGGGCGTGCGGGCGACCGCGCCTGCGCAGCGGCATGCAGGATTGCTGTGTGCCGCGCAAGCAGGCTGCACGCGCGCGGCGGCGGCGCGGCGGCCAGGGCCGCGCGCCTGTGAAGCCGTATAGCGCGTTGGCGGCCAGCTTGAGCGCCTTCTGGCGGCTGTCCAGCATTGTAGGGTAAGTAAAGGTAGGATTAGGGTAGGCGCGCCTGTGAAGCCGTACAGCGCGTTGGCGGCCAGCTTGAGCGCCTTCTGGCGGCTGTCCAGCACGGTGCGCTGCGCGGGCGAGGCGGTCGCCTTGAGCTCCGCGCGCGTGGCAGCGCGCGCAGCGATCAGCGCCGCCAGGATGCCCGGCAGCAGGCCAGGGCGCACGCCCGGCTTCACGAACTTGTAGCCTGCATGCGGCGTCGCACCGCGTCAGCGACCGCCGCACGACCATAAGTTAGCACCGGCACTTAGCTCCGGCCTCCAGCGCTTTGCTCACTGACACACCGCACCCTCATGCCCCAGGCTTACCTTGAGACTCACCTAAGGGTTACAAAACAATGCCAGGTTCCGGAGGAGCCAGAGCGCCCGCGGGGGACAGGCAGGGCTGCGTGGCGCCCGCGCCGTACCGGCCGTGGTGGTGGTGACCTGCGCCGGCTCCAGCGCTGCGGCGTCATCGGCGTGCAGCAGCGTCGTGTAGCACATGTTGTGCGCCCGGTAGAGCGACGGGTACAGGCTCGCAAAGTCCTGCGCGGAAGCGCCAGGCAGGGTGAGGAGCGCGGTGTGTGCAGGCGAGGGTGGTGACACAGAGGGCAGCGAGCGCTGCGAGCTGACGGCGTGCAGGTTCTTACATTTGCATGCAGTTGCACAGGTTCTTACATTTGCACGCAGTTGCACATGTCTGGGTACACACGCGGCGCACTGCGGGTGGCCCCATGCAATTGTGGCAAACATAGTACTCAAGCAGCCCGGTGGCAAATCAGTTGATAGACAGGCATGTGCCACAGCTGCAACACCTGCGAGTTTGTCAGGGCCTTAGCCAAAACAATGGGGCCGGCAGCGCACACCAGGATGGCGACCGGCGACTTGTACAATCCCGCCGTGCCCGTCTCGATCGGGTGCAGCAGGTACGGGCTTTCTGCCAAAGGTACCGCATCCTGCCGCCACATGAGAGGCCAGCTGAAGCGTGTCCGGCCAAGACATATGACACAGACCCCCGGATGGCCATGCACCCGTCCTGGCTATCTCCTCTCCGGCCCCCAACACACCGCCTCTTCGCTCCACAGCCACATGCTGCACGATTCTGACGCGCGCCGCGGGCTGCCGCCGCGCAGCAGTGCCCACACACCTGCTGCGCAGCGTGGCAGCGTGTGCCACACGGCAGGCGCGAGTATGCACCTGGCGCCCGTTGACGACGTAGCCGGCGCGCCGCGCGGAGCGCAGCAGCAGCGACCAGGTCCGGATCATCTGTGCATTGTAGAGCACCTGCGCGCCGCACGTTAGCGTTAGAGATCCACATGCCTGGCCCTCACCCGCACTCTGTGAGGCCCACCTGCTGCACAGCATGTCTGCACGATGCCTCGGGCGCCACGCGCTGCCAGCTCGGTGCCCCTCAACCAGGCCGGGAGGAGCCTGCTGAGCCGCCGGCCTGCCATGTTCACCGTGGCTGTACTGAGTCTTGCCGCCGGCTTGCTGTGCATGCGACTGCTGCTGAGGCAAGGGCTCGTGGTGAAGCGAGTCCCACCTCACCTGGCTGACGGTCAGGCCGGTGGCGCGCGCCAGCTCCTGCGCCGCGCGCCGCGGGCCGTCAGCCGGCGGAGCTGCCGCAACAATGTGCTGAATTAGGGCTGTGCATCAGCGTTCCCACGCCTAGGAGCAGCGCTGTCTCAAGAGATGGAAGCCTGCATGCTGGACAGCACCGAGGAGCGGGGCGGCCGGCACGCGCGCCGTGTGGCCCGCACCACGGCTTCCGGCAGCGTGGCCAGGCGGCCGAGCAGGGCGGCCACCACACGGCCGCGCCGCAGCGTGTACCGCGCCAGCCGCGCGCAGCGCGCCGCCGCGCCCTCGGCTGCGCGCTCTGGCCGCCCTGCGCCGTGCGCGGGCCCTCTCGCGTCGCCGTGCAGGGTCGGCTGCGGCTCCCGCACCGCGGCCGCATGCAGGCCCGCGCCCCACAGGCGCATGCAACGTGCCAGCCCATGGGCGGCGTGCCCGCGAGACAGGCAGCACAGCAGCGCCATGCGCCTTGTCTGCCGCAGACTTGGTGGCCATGTGCGTGCACGCCTGCATCCCATGTGACCCTGACGCTAACCTACACGCAGGGTGGGAGGCCAAGCATTGACACCCATATGCCCACCCCCAACGCTACGATTAGGCCCACCGGCCAGCTGCGCAGGCGTCACGGGCGGCGCGCTGCGGCCGGGCATGCCCGCCAGCTCCGCGAGCGCGGCCGGCGGCAGCAGCTCCAGCGTCTGGCCCTGCGCCTGGCCTGCTTCTCCGTCAGTAACCGCTTGACAGACCCTTCCCAGGCTCACAAGACAGCCTCTGTGGCCGGCCGTGCACACCCGGCACACCCGGGCGCAGGCGCGGCTAGAGCCGCCCTGAGAAGCACAGCGGTGCAGCACTCACAGTGCATGCCATGTATTACCTGAATGCGCCACCACTACGCCAGCCCCTCGTGCCCCTTTTTCAAGGTTGACGAACGAATGGGGACAGCTGCAATCACGGCGAGACCCTCTCAGGCGCGGGCGGGGCGGGCGAGGGCGGCGCGCGCGGCGCGCGCCAGCAGGCTCTGCGCGCAGTCGGCCAGCGAGAACGAGGCCAGGGAGCAGGCTGTCAGGGCGTGGCGCAAGACGTCGAGCACCAGGCGGCCCTCGACTCGCTCCACACGGAAGGTCTCCTGCAAGCCACCGCCAGGCCCTCCTCAGGGTGTGTGGAGGCTTAGGGTTTACGGATGCGATGCACAAAGCGCCAGCCAGAGGCGCCCAAGAGGGATCCGGCAACACAGGCGCCTTATTAGTTGGTTTGTGGCTCCAGGAACATGGCAAGACAGGGAACTTCAGCGCCAACAGCTTGAGCAGCGGCGGCCGCGGCGACTCAAACCCAGCCGCTTCCCATGCGAGCAGCATCCTCAGCAAGACACACGCAGGGGAAGTCCGCGCACACGCTGCAGGCCACGTGAGAAATATCGGGCAGAGAAACTTGCCTGGTTGGAGGTGGACGCCATGCGGTTCTGCGACTTGACCCACGCGGGCGAGTACTGCACCACGCGCTTGAGCAGCAGCGGCCGCGCCTGGCGCGCGCCCAGGCGCGACAGCGCCAGGCCCGGCGCGCCGCCCGGGCGCAGCGCGGCGAAGCGCTCCGCCAGCGCGCCCAGCGTGTCGCGCACCTGCGCCGCGCTGCGCTTCACCAGTGCGCCGCGGCACTGCTACAAATTATGCAAACAAGGTTGCTTGGCCACCGCACCCTTCCAAAGAGCGACGCACACAGTTCTTTCCAAACACGACAGCGCTGGACCCAGTCATGTGGCAGGCATGCGGCCGGCCTTGCCAGCGCGGCTGCCCGCCGCGCCGCGCAGCCGCACCCCCCGGTCAAGCGGCAGACGATGAACACGGCGCAGCTTTGCACGGGGGTTGCGCTCATCAAAGAAATACGCACGTTAACCAAACACCTCACGACATGAGCTGACAGCCCTCGGCCCGGCCGCGGCGCGGCGCGCGCCTGGAAGATGGCAAGCACGTCCGGGTCGGCGTCCAGCACCCACGCCCGCCACGCCGCCAGCATGGCCGCCTCGTCGCCGTGCACGCGCACGTCCGCGCCGTCCGCGCCCGCACCATGCAACCCTGACCCTAACCCCAGCCCCGCCGCGCCCGCCGCCCAGGTGAACACGACGGCCTCCACGTCCGGCGCGCCGGGCGCTGTGTCGGGCGCTGACTCGGGCGCGGGCGCCGGCGGCGAGCCGCCGCGCGCGCCGCCGTCGCCCAGGCCACCGCCGCCGCCGTCCTCGCCGTCCTCGTCGGCGATGGGCGCCAGGTCCGCGCCACCGGTGGCCAGCACGGGCGCCGCGGGCGCGACGGCGGCCGTGCCCGCCGACAGCGCGTCGGCGCGCATGCGCAGGCAGGTGATCGCCACGATGGGGTCTTTGGCCGCGACAGGGACCCTGCGCGGCGCCGGCAGGCATCGGGACGCGCGCGTGCGCCGGCGGCAGCCTCGCCTGGCAGGCTGCGGGGCGGCGCGGCGCGGCCTCCGACGCGAGGAGACCGCTGGAGGGATGCCACCACGCCTTTCGCAGCATTTATAAGACATCCTGCCGAGGCCGTCTCCTGCAGTGCTGTCAATGGGTGCCTAAGTGCAGGTCCGGGTGCCTGCACTGCTGGATGCGGCGTTGCGTTGTGGGTGCCCGCAGATATGCCAGGTTTGGCTGACGCTTGCAGGGCCACCAGGAGACGCGATGATCTGGATCTGGCCGGCAAGCACGGCCGGCCGCCGGCGCTTGCCGCGCCCCGCGGCCGCACCGGGGGGCGCCGTCGGCGGGCGCGCTGACGACGTCGAGCGCGAGCACGCGCAGGTTGGCGATGTTGCCCTGCCTGGCGAGCTCCAGGCCCGTGCGCCACGCCGCGCTCTCGCGCCCGCCCACGCTGCGCCAGTGCGGCACAGACCCGCTCGGCGCGCGGGACGATGCAGGGCTTTATTGATGACAAGCTCCGCTGTTCCTGTTTTGCATAGGGGTAAGAAAGAATACCGACCACAGCTGCACTGCTCACGACGGGCCTGTCGTCGCAGGTGCATCCAACCCAGAAGATCGTCTCACCGTGCTGCCAGAGCGCCAAGCAATCGACCTCCAGCAGGAGCCAGCGCGGCCGCGCGCACCAGTACGGCATCGGCGCCCAGTCCGCGCCAGGCGCGAGCTGCGTGGCGTCCGGCGTCAGCGCCTGCACCGCGCGCCAGGGTGCGCCCGCCTCCACCGCGCAGCCGGAGATGCGCAGCGCCACCGGCACCGACTCCAGGCCCGGCCGGCCCGGCGCGGCGGGCGGCACGTGCGCCCAGGCGCCTGCGCGCGGGCGCGCGGCCGTCCGGCAGGCCGGCGGGGCGGCAGGCGGGCATGCGCCGGGGCCAGTCAGGAGCCGCGCTGCCAGAGTGGGCGGCATGACGGTGACCTCAGCCCATCGGCCTCAGAGGACCTGCAGGCGCCAGGCTCAGCCAAGCCAGGCCGCAGGGCACGGCATGGCCGAGCCTGGCGCAACCTGCAGATCCTGTGAGGTCGCTGGGCCGAGACCACCGTCATGCCGCCCGCTCTGGCAGCGCGGGTCCCGATCAGAGCCCTGTGTGCGGCTGCACACCCCGGCCTGCCTTACCATGCATGTGGGGACTCGTTGCAGAGGGCTGCGCGCGGCCGCGTGCACGCAAGGCGATGGAGACGCGCGCACCGCTGGAGAGGCCGGTGTCCACGAGGAAGCGCTGCTGCAACGCGACCTCGGCCTCGTACGCGGCCGCGTCCGGCCAGGCCCAGCCGCTCGCGCGCAGCGCGCCGTGGCCCAGCGCCTTGGCCGCCGCCGCCGCGGCCTTCTTCGGCGACGCGCCCGGCGCCAACACCAGCTGCGCGCACAGGTGGGCGCCGCGCCATCAGATCACAATCGGGTGGGAGGGGTGGGGTCGGCGGGCGTGAACGGCCGCGTGTCTGCCTGTGGGTCAGCCAGGGTGTTGCGGTACAGGCCCGTGCACAATGCCCAAGCTTGGAGCTCTTGACAACGGGTCTCACCAAGAGGCACCCCAAACAAGAAAAACTGCGTGGACAAGGTGCAGCGCAAGACCCACATCAGCAGGCACCTGATTGCAGCGAGCCCCGGGCCAGCCCTGTACCCGTGCGGGAGCAGACCACGCAGGCCCGCCGCCCGCCAACAAGGGCAAGGCCTGCCCCACTATCCCAGCCCGGGGCCCGACGCAGCGGGGCGGGTGTGCCGCCGGGGGCGCCACCCGCAGGAACGCGGACGGCGCCGGCGCGTCCGGGCGGAAGTACATGACCGGCAGCCGCTGCGCGGCCTCCGCGCGGCGCAGCTGGCAGTCGGGCGGCAGGTGCCTGCGCGCGCGGCGCGCGCGCGCATCAAGCCAGGCGGGGCGAGCGCGGGAGGGCACGGCGCGTGGGGCTTCCGCGCAGAGCGCAGCCGGCGGCACGTGCTCTGACCTGCGCCGCGTCCGGCGGCGCCATGACGGACATCAGGGCGGGCGCCACAGGAGCAGCGTGCATGCAGGACTGATGGCCCGGCCCAGCACGAGCGCTGGCCTCCACACATTGCGTATGTTGACCAGTGAGGCGCTCGCAGCAGGCATCGCCAGCATCAAGCTGGCGCAGCGCGTCGGCCGCCGCGGCGTCGCAGCGGCAGGCCCCGAAGTCCGCCGTGGTCAGCAGGCGCTGCAGGCTGTCCAGGTGCTCACTGCTGGGGTCAGCAACGTGCCAATGACGAGCGCAGGCGCCACGCGAGCCGGGAGCGACGCGGACAGACAGCTGGTTGACGTGCAGCATCAGCGAGGCGCTCGCAGTCGGCATCGCGGACTCGACGCCGGCTCAATGCCGGCAGTGCCAACGGCAAAAGCCTCGCTCGTGCTCCACGCCAACCAGCTGGCGCGCCGCGTTGGTCCCGGCCCGCGTGGCACCCGCGCTCGTCGTTGGCACGCCATCGACCCGAGAGCATGTGCAGGCTGGCGCACGGGGTGCGCACCCGTTCAGAGCGCGGCGCATGCGGTCCAGCATGGTCGCATCCACCGTGACCTCGCGGCCCTCCTGCACCGCAAATGCATACCTATAACCAATGGATGCTACTTACTTAATACTTAGAACCAATACCACACTCCTGTGTCGGGTGTACAGACCTGGACTTAAATCTCAGCTTTGTTGATGAGCTGCTGACCCTGCACGGCTCTCTAAGAGAGCACTGAGTGGCACACAACATGAAAGACAGAGGCGGGGAGGCCTCCACCAGACCGCAGGCGCCCTCACCTGGTCGCGCGGCGCGGCGACATAGAAGTAGGGCTCGAAATCGGCGACGCAGAGCAGCACGCTCTCGCCGGCCGCGCCGGCGCCCCAGATCAGGAAGCGGCCGCTGTTCTCCTCCACCACGTCCAGGACCATGAACACGAGCTCGCCCGCATCTGCGGTCCCCGTCCTGCAGCACGCGCACATAGGAGGGTGTCAAAGTCTCAGCGGGCAGCTGCGTGTTTTAGTGCCGCACAGCATGTTTGGCTCTAAGGTGGGTCAGCAGGAGACTTGGGAGTGCCACAAGTGTCAGCGCAGCTTGTACAGAAAGAGCATGTGTGATTACATAAGCGCGCCGCTTGCGCCAGGACAGATGTGTCGCCAACGAGGCGCGCTGCTTGGAGGTCAACTATGAAGCTCACCCAAAGGTACGGAGCCTACTACTGTGCGTTCTTTCTGCCCGACTCGTTCGCAGCCTGACTCTAGACCATAAAAACAGACTGCCCCTAGTGCTGCAGCTCCACGCTGCTGCTACTTTTGCATAACCTTGCCGTCAGGCCACGGCCTTGGCGGGCTGCCCAGTGCAGTGAGCTCGAGCATGCCTATTAACATGCCCATGCTTGAATGCAGTTTCTTGGCACCAGGTGTTGGTTCATGCTCTTTGGAGGCAACATATGTACTGACACCAACGTATCAGAGCGGTCTTCAGTAAAGGGGCTTGGTGCAGCAAGCGAATCCGAAGTGCGCACCCGTCAGCCGCGCCTTCAACAGCTTTAGGCTGCCCCGGGCGCTCTGTGGTGCGCTGGACCTTGTGCGCTGGGACGTCCAGGTCGCCCAGGTTGCCCAAGTGCTCGTTAACGTGCTTTCTGCTCCTGAAAGCCAGGTGCGCCATCCTTGCTTCGTGCCTTGTCAGGGGTATGCTGTCTCAAATGCTTGGCACAGAGCACAGGAGCCATATAGTTTCACACACGGAAGCTTGCCTTGCTCTCCTCCCTCGGGCACTGCGCCCAAGAAGAACGTTGGTTGACCCCGAGATTTTACCCAGCGAGTCGACCCGGCCGAGAGCTCCATCAGCAAAGTGCATTTTCCTTGTGTAGGCAACGCTTACCAAGGCGTCAAGCAGAGATCACTAAGCACGCATCAGAGAAGTCGCAGGTGCTGTTTGAGCGCCCGCAAGGCCTTTAAAGCATCCAGGGGGCGAGTCCATAGACATGGTGCTCCCCCATGGGCATGTGTTGCGGCGATAGTCGCGGCGCTTATGAGCTGGAGCAGCATGGCATGCACGCGGTGGGCGAACGTCTGAGCAAGTCACTGCAAACACTGCGGTAGGAACAAGCTGCACAGCCCGGCGCGATGGACCGCTACTCCGGCCGCGACGCGGACCTGGACGCGGCGCCGCAGCAGAAGATGACCAATGTGGAGCGCCACGGCATTGGGAACGTGTTTGTGCGCGCGGCGCCGCCCGGCGCGGCGCCGCAGGCGGGCAGCGCCGCGCCTGTCTCAAAGCTTGAAGTCGTGCCCTCGCGCCGGGAGGTCAAGCGCGCCGCAGCCACGGCGGCGATGCCGCCGCCGCCGCCCGCGGCCCGGCCGGCGCCGCCCGGGCCGGCCCCGAGCGCGAGCGGCTACCAGCCGCCGCCCTGGGCCAGCCAGCCCCCAGCAGGTGCGGGCGGGACCAACATAGCCCTGCTGGCGAGGTCTGGGTGACCCTGCTTGTGGAAGCGGGGTCGGCCTTAACCTAGCGCGCGCCGGGCCGCGCCCGGCTTGCAGGCCCTGCCTCCGCATGGCGTGCCTGGTGTGCGGGTTGAGCATTTGGGTCGATGCTTTCATGCTGGCTTTTTGAATGTTGCATGTGGTGCCTTGGCCCCTGTTAGAGCATGCATGCAGAGGACGTTAAACCCATGCATGCGAAAAGCGCGCCGCTGGTCATGCGCGCGCCACCCCTTTGACCGCGCTGCTGCTCGCGCACTGCCACCGCTCCGGCGGCCTCGGGCCGCATCGGCTAATCCTACCCTACCCTATCAGGCGGCCGGCGCGCTGCGCAGGCGCAGCCCTGGTGGCGCTCAAGGACGGCGCGGTGGTGGCGACCATTCCCCTGGAGCGGCCCGCGACCGTGCTGGGCAGGCGCGCGCCGGCCCTGCCGCGTGCGGCATGCGCCGCCCGCCTGTCGCGCTCGCAGCGCTGCGCGCATGCACGCGTATGCTCGCCGGCGGAGGCGGGCTGATAGGCGCTTGTATGTGCAGTGGGACAGCGCGCGGGGGTTTCCAGAATGCCGTGGCTTGCTCCAGGGCCAGCACGCCCTTCAGCCTTGCATCAGCACACGCCTGCGGACCGCCCGCAGCACCTCCTCTGCCTGCACGCGGCGGTGAGCTGCCGCCAAAGCCCGGGCCGCTCACGCCGCACTGCAGTCGCACAGGGCGCCGGTCGCGGACGTGGTGCTGGACCACCCCTCCATCTCACGCCTGCACGCGGCCGTGTGCTACGAGGGCCGCGCACGCGCCTGGCGCGTGCTGGACCTGGGCAGCGCGCACGGCACCTTTGTCGATGGCCGGCCCGTGGGCAAGGCGCGTGGCACGCGCCGCGCCCGAGCTGTATGCTGTGAGCTCGGGAGTCTGGTGGCGCCCGGCGCGTGGTGGCCCTTTGCGGCGCGCCTTGGGCGGTCTTTGACGGCGGCCGCCCCGCGGACATGGCGCGTGAGAGACTCGTAGCTGAGGCTGCCCGCCCCGTTACCCTCTGAGTACTCGATAGCGCGTTATGTACTTGGACTGGCGCGCGCATCTGTGGTACTGCAAAGCCTGCTCTGCCGCCTGTGCTGCCGCGGTCGCTACTGATCAGGGCCTTGGCACTGTTCGCATGCGGTCTGCTGTCCGAGCACCAACACCTTTCAAATGTTGCGGCGCAGGACGCGCCCGCGGAGCTGCGCAAGGGCGGCAGCCTGCGGATTGCGGCATCGTCGCGGCAGTACGCGCTTAGCGCGCCGGCAATGCCGCCGCCTGCACCGCCCGATCCTCCCGCGCCCAGCCGCGTCTCGGCGCCTGGCGACGCCGGCAGCAGCGACGCCCGGGGGCCCATGGTGCGGCCACACCAGTGTGCTGCGCATGCGACAAAGCGTAGCATGCGTGCGCTCTGCTGATGTTGCACACTCCCACATCAAGCATCTTGCAGCCACCAGAACCCTTGGGACAGTCCGTACAAATTGATCCTTCTTTGACACAGGGCGCCTGCGTCATGCAAGGATACAGTGTCGGGCGCGTCTGTTGAGCACGCCGGCTACCGCAGGCTGCCGTGCTCAGTGCTGCGCAGCGGCGCAGGGCGACGCGCAGAGCAAGCGCGCGCGGCTGTGGGGGCCCGGCGGCGGCGGCGGTGGCAGTGGCGGGCGCGGCGGCGGCGGCGGCGGCGGCAGCGGCGGCGGCGGCGGCCCCGCCCGCGCCAGCGCGCCCGACGTCGGGCCCAGCCAGGCGGGCGCGGGCGACGAGGGCCGCTTTCGTGACCTGGTGCGCCCGACGCTCGTCAAGCCGCGGCCGCCGGCCGACGACAAAGAGCGCCAGGGCGGCGGCGGCGGCGTTCGAAACGGCGAACGTGGCGGCGGCAGCCGCGGCGGCGGCGAAGCCGTTGGCACTGGCAGGGACGAAGGCGACTGCACCGGCAGGGAAGAGGGGCCCGGGAGCGCGGGCCCGGGCGGGGCGCGGGCGGAGCGCGGCGCGCCGCGGCCGCAGCAGGGCAGCCCCGAGCGCAGCCGGCGCGCGCACCGCGCGGCGCAGCCGCTGGGCGTCACGCCCTACACGCTGCTGCCGCCGCCGCGCGCGCGGCAGGGGCAGCCGTGATGGCGGCGGCCGGCGGCGGCGAGGCAGTACAGGATGCTCGCATGACATGTGTGAGGGTTGACGTGCCACGGCGGAGCCGGCTGAGCCGCCCCTCTGCTGCTGGGCACTGCTCTGCTTGGTGCAGGGCAGCTGCGGCCCGGGGCGGGGCGCTTGCGGGGTGGCCAGATGGGCTTTGAGGAGCTTGCAGCAGAATGGTCCAGCCAGGGTCTGCTGGCGACGTCTGAGCAACCTCTATGAGGAGGTTGCGAGCTATGGTGCAGCTGCAGCTGAGGGATTCCTGACCACACGTCTTACACACACGATGCCAGCAGTACCTGCTCGGGTAGCGCCCTGCAGAAAGCCACAGTGGCCAAGGACCTACAAACTTGCCCACCTGGTCCCACGCTTGCGTCATGTTGCCGGGCAGTGCTGCCGCCAGCAGAGCGCTGCCACGCTTGTGCTGTCGGAGCCTGCCGCTCCCAAGCTGGCTAGCACGACGCGCCCGCGCTTGCAGAGCAGGAGGGCGCGCATGGCAGGCAGCGCGGGTAGGCAGCTCTAAAAGAGGTGCTCCTCCAGATTGCCTGCAAGGCTGTGGCGACTTGACGCAGCATCGCTGAGCGCGCAGCGGTGCGGCGCCGCGGCGCGCGATCTCTGCGCAACACACTTTGTGGGCCGGTGCATGTCGGATGAATGCCAATCCCTGCACAGGGCCTCCACGAAACAGGCCACGCACCCTTCAGCATTGGCAAGCCGCAAGGAGCACGTACGGCAGCACCTGTGGCTTGGCAAGTGACCACGTCGACGGTGTGCGCCGCGCGCGCGCGCCTCACCCACACGGCCGGCGCAGGTGGCTCTGCCCGTGCCCACAACTAGTCTGCAGCAGGGACCACAAAGCATCATAGGAATCTGTCGCTCCTGCGCAATGCCTCCCTCGGTGCAACCCGTGCAGGCTCAGGCGCGTGCGGGTCACGCACAGCGCCGGAGCGCCCTACCTCCGCACGCCTCTGAGCCTTGCCGGCTGCGGCATGCAGCGCGGACGGCTGCGCGCCGCTGCAGCCTGCTAGCCAGCTGCGGTGACCACCGCCCTGCTCAAGCACACCTGCGCACACAGGCCTCGCCTCAGCCAGGGCCTGCAGCAGAAGCCCCCCGCCGCGCCGGGCCAGCTATCCGGCTTGCCTGTCAGAGCCGCTCTGCTCCCCCGGGTCCCGCGGCGGGCGCACACCATGCCGTCGTCGAGCATGTGCGCCTTGCATCGCCGCCTGAGCTCGCCCGGGTATCCGAAGGAGCTGATGGTGTCGCAGCCGGCCACCTCGCACCGCTTGCTCACCAGGTCCACCTGCGGCCGAGCGCGCCCGCCTCGCACACAGCCTGCGAGCGGGGCGCCCCGCAACCGCTGGCGACGGCCGCTCGCGCCGGCTCACCATCCCGCTGAGGGCGTGCGCCCGGCATCGCCGCGCGGGCTGCCCCGGGATGCCGAACCAGCGCTGCGCCGCGCAGCCCGGCGCGTCGCACCGCCGGACGATGAGGTTCTCCTGCACGCCGTGGCCGCCGGGTCAGCGCGCGCCCGACTCGGCCGGCTGCGCCCCGCTGCGGCGGCCGGGCGGACCATCATCTCCAACCTGTGCGTCGTGCACCGTCGCGGCTGCCCCCCGCGAACGCCGAAGCTGCACCGCCCCCGGCAGCCCTCCACCTCGCACCGCGGGTTGGCCACATCCTCCTGGCGCGCCCATGCACACCCGCTGATCAGCGGCGGCGCCGCGCGCGCGTGGGCGCGGCCGCGGGGGGAGCCCGGCGCACCATATTATTGGCCTTGTGCGCGCGGCAAAATTTTGGCCGCATGCCGGGCAGAGCGCAGGTGGGGCGCTTGCTGCAGCCGGGCGCCGCGCATCTGGGGTTCCGCGTGTCCACCTGCGGGCCCGCTTGCCGGTGTTGTCAGCACCGGGCGCGCGGCGCGGGACGGCACCGAGCGCGTCGCAGACGCTGGGTCGCCCGGAGGCACGCACCATTTCACTCGACTTGTGCACCTTACAAAACCTCGGCCGCTCGCCCTCTAGGCTGAAAGTCGCCGACTTCAGGCACCCCGCCGCCTTGCAGTCGCTCAGACCGACTGTGACCTTGAGGCGCGCCCGCGTCGAGTGAGTGGGTGTCGCGCCCTGTCTCCGTGGCAGGGTAACGTTCCGCACAAGGTCTCAGACGCACCAGGCGCCCCTGTCTCGGACGCGGCGGGCTCCAGGAGGCCGGCAGTCTGTGCGCCGACCGCAGCTGCGCACGCTCGCGGAAGCGCAGCCGGCCCTGCGGGCCACCACAGCCACTCACACTCCAGTTCACGAGCTCGAGGCCCAAAGCAAGGACACTGCGGTGTCCGCAAGTGAGGCGCCGCGGCCAAGGCACACCACGGCTGCAGGGTCTGTGTGCAGCGGTGCAGGGCGTGCCGGGCAGGAAGGCGCTGCCGGGCAGCCGCCAGACGCGCGCGCCCTGCCCGCAGGAAAGCAGAGCATGCTGCCCGAGCACAGGTGGCCGAGCTTCGCAGCGGGCTGCAGGGCGGAGCGGCCGCCTGCTGCCCCAGGCACTTTCCCGGCAGCGGCCTTGTGTCTGCAGGTGCGCGCGGGGCGTGACAGCAGCTCCGCAATCGCGCTGCGGCCCTTGCCCCTCCCTGTTTGACAACCAGGACAGGAGTCTCCAATAGAGTGATTGACTTGATGAATAAGGCGTGCTTCAGACTGGAGCCAGTTCCAGCTCGTACTAGCGTGCGGCTTTACAGTTCCCGTAATCCCTGATGGTGGCCTGGCGGAAATGCACAAGCAACGGAGGAGTGCCAGGCATGAGGCTGAGATGAGGGTCAATGTAAAAAAAAATTGCTGGCTATTGCACCATGTCGCACCGACGACATCCTGCAGCAACCCGTGCATCGGTGCATGCCCATTGGCTTCCTTATGCATGTCAGATGTCCGCCAAATCGCACGTCCATCAAAGGCCTACCACCGGCGTCCTCCTCACTCAACGATCCTTCTCTCTCTCGCAAGTGCAGGACGAGGATGCACCCCCAGCAGACTTGCTACCCCTTCCAGCTCAGCCACGGACACCCTTTACTATTGCACGTCAATAAAAAAGCCCACTCATCCGCCTGTGCCAGCTAGACACTCCGGCTCTCCAGCTCAATGCTGACCCTGCACCGGCCCGCCAGCAGGCGCGCTGGCAGCGCGGCGCCGCCTAGGAGCCGCAGCCGCAGCCCGCCCTCCTCCACATCCACCCGCACCCTCTGCCAGCCCGCCGCTTCCTGGGGCCAGCCGGCAAGCTGCCCGGCGCGGGGTCCTCCGCTGGGCCGCCGCGCCCATGCACTGCCCTGCCGCCGCTTCCGCAGTCGCTGAGCGCGCCTGGGCCGGCGCCGGCGGCCTGGTCGGCGCCCGGCCACGCGTGATCGGCGCCGACCTCGCCGCCGCAGCCGGCTGGGGGCGCCTGCAAGGGCGGCGCCGGGGGGGCCTCGGGCGGCGGCGCCGGCGGGTCGGGCAGGCGCTCGAAGAACGCGTCCGCGAGGTACGCGCCCGCCAGCGGCGCCTGGTTTCGCAGCGCATCCACGGGCAGCCTGCGCACAGCGCCGCCCTTCAGGACGGCGGCGGCCAGCAGCGCGCCGCGCATCGCGTTCGCCCCGCAGGCAAGCCCACCGGTCGCCGCTCCAACGCTGTGCGCCAGCTTGCCTGGCTATCACGAAGCGCACACCGTCAATGCCTGCCACTTGGGCCTTCTCCATCGGGTCTTCTCCAGTCCGCCACGAGCGGAGTGCGCACCACAGGCTATCGGGCGGCTGCAGGGCCGCGCCGCCGGGGCCGGCGACCGCGACCAGGCGGTAGCGCCGGCCGAGGTAGCCGGCCACGCGCTGCAGCTGCCCCGCCGCCAGCGCCTCGCGCACCCGGGACGAGGACGCCTGCGGGGGCCTCCAGGGTCAGCGCCGGGATGCGCTTGACCAGGAGGGTCGAGAGCACTCGGCATCGGGCTCGCCCTCGTCGAGCTGTGCAGGCAGCGAAATTATAGCCCGCATACAAATACATCGTCATGTTGCAACCAACCCAGCCTGGCGTGCATGGCAATGTGAAGCTCGCTTGACGGATGTCTCGCCTGGTGCACAGCAAACCCCGATGCTGGGCTCCATGGCCAGCTTGAGCAGCCGCGCAGGCACGGCCACGCTCCGGCGCGCCCGCCGGGCAGCCAGGGCGGCCGCAGCGGCGCCGGCATGCACCGTCCCCCGCCGCATGCCGCGGCGCCCCGGGCTGCGGCGGGGCGCGCGCCTTGACGGCGAGCCCCGGCTCGCCCGCGTCCACCAGGTCGGCGACCGCCACGCGCAGGCCGGCCGCGGCGCCCAGCATGCGCAGCGCGTCGCAGTCCCCGGCCGCGCGGTAGCCGAAGCGGAAGCCCTCGCCCACCACCACGCCGGCCACCTGGGTGCAGCGGATACCCTTTAGGGTGTTTGGCAGGGCAGAGGAGCAGAGGACCGGCCGAGTAAGCGGGGCACCCTCCATACTACGTCACACAGGCCGGCTGCACAGGCTCGTCAGCCCTGCAGACGGGTTCAAGCAAGTCAGGTTGAATGGCTTTGCATGTCTGTGATGACCTGGCGATGTGCAGGCGGCACCTGCCTGCAAGCGACTGCTCGTCCGGCGCAGTGCACGAGGCGCATGGTTGCAAAGGGGGTGACAATGCGCCGAGGCAGACGCCCGCCGCGCGCGCACGTCCAGACCGTGAGCAAGGAGGCGCGAGCTGGCATTGAGGTACAGCGCCTCCAGACGAGCGGCGGCCGCGCGCCTGCAGGTCCTCGGCCAGCGCGCGCACAAAGTCCTCCGGCGCCATGGTCCGCACGGCCGCAAAGGGGATGAGCCGCTGCCGCGGCCGCCGCCCCCCGCACGTGGCCGCCCAGGAGGCCAGCACACGGCCGCGGTCGCACTCAGCCACCAGCGGCGCGCGCGGCGGCCAGCCCAGCACGCCGGCCATGCCGCTGAACGACAGCAGCCAGGGCGCGCCGCCCAGCGCGGCCGCACGCGCCGCCAGCGACCTGGGCCGGGCAGGCTGTAAGCGTCCTGTGGCGCGCCAGGTGTCGCAGCGGCTGTATCGGCTATATCGTGAGGTGATGTTCAGCGACTTAAACCAGTGCGTACGCACCCACACATACAACCAGCGCCTTGACCAAGCTGTCCCAGACGCTGGGCTATCCTATCAGTACTGTTCTGAAACTCACGATACGCCCAAAGCTACGGTGTGACACCATGCAGCTAAACATGGAGCAGCCGAGAGAGCCTGCCTGGGCATAAACAGTACAGTTCAGCAGCTCTGCACGGACCAGCGGGTGTGGCCGCACTGGTGGCCCTTATGCAGCGCGTCAAACTTCCCCAGTGCCACCACTGCCCCTGTGCGGCGTCCGCCATGCACGTCGCCAGGCAGCGGCGTACGCCAGTTGTCCAAGGTACACTCCTCGACGGCCGGCGCGCTTGCGCCTGCGTGACGCCACAAGGTCGTCTCAGAGGTAAGGCAGTCAGTGCCTCGAGTTACGCAAGCCGTAAGTACATACTGCTCTTGACTGAGCACATGAACATAGCCCGACTTCTGGACGTAGCACGCAGTTTAATCTGTCTACGGCTTTGCAGCGATGCGCTTGAGCACCGGTGTCTCGTGGCGCTCACCGCAAGCGCACCGGCGAGTGCACGCTTGCAGGAGACGCTGCGGGGGCAGCGGCATGCTCTGCATGGCACTGCAGGACCTCGCACACGCTGGTGGCGCTGCACCGCGCCGTGCCATGCTGCTCAATCCCGCAGTCATGCAATTTGCAGGCATATCGCGTGGTACTGCCATGTGCAAGGTATCTCTGATAGTGAGCAGCACACACTTGGTGGCCACTGATGTCTCGATTTATTTTGTAGGCCTAGGCACAGGAACGCCGAGGACCAGCTGCAGGCACAAGAGCCTATCAACCCCACCTATCAACATATCATCGCCAACTGCCTCTGGTAGCTGCTGAAGAAACAGAGCTTTGCCTTTATGCCGGCGCTCGTGACGCACGCTGGCCGCCAGTGCCCGGCCGCGGGAGCGGCGGGCTGCCGCCAGGCGCGGCGAGCTCGCACGCGAGCGTCAGCATACGGCAGCGACCCATATGGGGCCCCATCAGACGCCGCAGCCAGCAACGGCGGGGGCCTTGCACGGTGGCTGCAGTCGCCGTGGGACGTGCTGGCGTTTGGGCCGCGCGCCACCGCAGGCGTCCTCCTGCATGGCCAGCAGCTGTGCGCCGCCTGCCCGCTGTTCTGCACGTGCTTGCCTGTCTGTTGGTGGCTGCTTTCTGCTTGCTGGCAGCTCCGAGTGCTCTCAACGCTATAGTGGTCTGCTTGCTGTTGTGCAGGCAGCGGGAGATCGACCGGGTAGCATACGTGCTGCAGGACCCGCGTCCGCTCGACGCCAAACAGTTCGACCTGCTTGAGGTGCGCCACTGCCCGCCTGTTCCACACCCCCGTCCGTGTGGCTCCTGCGCACTAACGCAGGAGGTAATACCTGAGTGGCCTGGAGTTTGCCAAGCACCAGCATGTGCAGCGGTGCGCTTGCAAACGTGCAATGCACAAGCATTGAGGCAGACATTAGAGCAGCGGGAGGCTCAACGAGCTCCGCACTCCCCTTGGGATGGTTGGCACAAGCTTGTGCGCTTCTCGCAGGCGGCAGAGGCAGTCGCGGCGCGCGCGGTGGAGGCCGGCGCGGCCAGCCTGGCGGCGCTGCTGCCGGCCGAGCTGGCAGCGCAGCTGCCGCCGGAGGTGACCGCGCGCGGCGGCCGCGCGGCGCCGCTCGCGGGCGCCGCCGCAGGCGTGGAGGAGGTGCTGGCCGCGTACCCCGAGCCGGCCGCGCCCGCTACGCTGGCCACCAGCCAGGCCGGTGCGGCGGCCCGGCTGGGGCGTCTGAAGGCTCGGGAGCTGTGCGCCGCAAGAAAGCGTGGGTGTATCTAAGGCTTGCTCGCGTGCTGTATCAAGGGCTTAGGCGGCAGGGAGCCGCACTGTTCATGTTCATCAAGTTCACGGCTCTGTATCGAAGACGCGGCGCATGGGGCGATCGCGTGTACGCGACACGCACTGGTGCACGGGTGTGGGGCGCGCAGTGCGGCTGCTGCTTGCAGGGTGTGCTGGGCATGGGCCTTTGCGTGTACCCTTGAGTATAGGGTTAGGGTAGGGCAGCTCGGGCGTGCGCACGGCTGACTCGGCAGATTGGCCACACGCAGCTGCGGAGGTGGACTTGGTGCGCGATGCGATGGCCGCGGTGCGCCGGGCGCTTGAGGCCTGGGCGGGCAACGCGGACGCGACGCTGGACGCCGTCCTGCGCCTGAACGCGCGCGACGCACGCACCGGCCTCGCGCGCCGCCTCGACCAGCTGGCGCCCGCCACTATGGCGTCGGCGGTGCGCGCCCTGCTGCTATGGATGTAGCACTTGGCGTGCTGAGTTATGTGCCATCAAGGCACCCCCACCGCCCTGCTCAGGGTGGAGGTGCGTCAGCGACAGACATGCATGGATGCATGCGGGCATTGCCGCTCACGTACAGAGTATTCAGTCTGCCAGGACTCTGCCGGCACCCCTGCAGTAGGCCCCATGCAGTGGTCTCCGCCTGGTCGTGCTTTTGCTGGACTGGCCAGTGGCTAGCAACAATCATAAGGTGGTGCAAGGTTGCCTGTACGACCTGGAGTGCTGACTGCAGCCAGGACGTGCGGCAGGACCCCTCGGTCACCGCGGCGCTGGACGAGGCGGCGGTGCTGATGGACGAGCTGGACGCACTGACCATCTAGCAGCCTGCACAGTCGCGGACACCCGCGCACACAAAGAAACCCCTTATAGCAGGGATAGAGCAGGAGTGTGAGCAAGTGAGCGAATGTAGCTTGGGGGTCTCTCCTTCTTACAGAAGGGTGGTGCGCGACTAGTAGCAGGCTGATGCGGACCCATGTCTCGGCTGCAGTGGACGGCACTGTTGGTCCTTTAGTCCAACTGCTCCCTATTAGGAACTACAGCGCATGCTGCGCACCTGTTGGGGAGTAGGCCTTCATTCATGGACCATCACTCCGCATGGCATTGAGTAACTAGATGTTTGCAGAGCAATGCAAGCAGATGAGGCGGAGCCAGACACATGCATGCTAGTCACCCATGAGTGGCCACTACATTTGAAAGCTTGTCACAAGAAAATCACAATCAACCTGTGCTCCCAGGAATTTTCGAGCACAGCTGCTTGTGCAAGCAGCTCTTGTCCTCCAGTCGCAGCCTGCCAGCCCCTGTCCTGCAGCCCAACAGCTCAACTGACAGGCGTGCCACAGCACATCAGCGGGCTGGTTTGCTGGGCAGCAGCATGGCCACGCCAGAGGCTCAAGCGTTCTCACAGGCGCCTGGCAAGCCGTCAGGCCGCGCTGGTGATATGCCTCGCGGCGAACCAAAGAAAAAGAAGCGACGCACTGCAGCGCCTGTGTCACGCGACGCAGCGCTGGACGCGCAGAGCAGAGCCGTGCTGGCTCAAGCCGGCACAGAGCCGGTTAAGGGTGCTGGCAGCGGCCAGCACGCGGACGCCAGCGCAGCATTGGACGCGCACGAGGTCCCGGCACACGAGGCGCCCGGAGCACCACCGGAGGCAAGCCGCTTGCGGCAGCAGGCACGGCTGCAGCCTGTTCTGTCTGCTGCTGCCTTGAGCTGGACGCTCGCGCCAGCGCAACCGCTTCTGCGCCGTGCCCTGTAGAAACGAGTGGCAGACACAATCTTCCAGCGCGCTGCTTTCCTTGACGACCGTGCCAGGGGAGTGCCGCTCTACGGGAGGCAGCGCGCTGTCCCGCATCCGCACGCACTCGAATAGTGCAGCTCGAGGACGCGCGCGCAACCCACGCAGCTCCTGGCAGGAGCCCGCTGCGGTCCCACCGCGCGGGGCTGGCCGCAGGCGCAGAAGGCGCCGGGCCGGGACAGCAGCCGCAACCACTGCCGCTGGACGGACGACGAGGACGGCCTGCTCGTCCGCCTGGTGCTTGACGACGACCACCGCGCGGCCGTGTGCGGCGCGCGCGCGCTGCGCTGGGACCTGGTCGCCGGCGCGCTCGCGCGTTGGAGCCCCGACGGCCACACCGCGCGGCAGCGGTACAGCCAGCTGGAGCACTGGCACGGCGCGCGCCCCCTGCCTGCCCATTTCACGCCCCTCTGCATTCCCAATAGGCGCGGCCTGCTCCTTGCTGACGCCGTCTGTGTGCTCTGTGTCCGAAAGCTACGGCGCTCCCTTGCATTCCCCTGTCTTTTCCTGGCGCCTTTGCCCTGTATGCGGCCGCCACCCGCATGTGTTCTGTCAGCCTCAAGATAAGCTGCACGTGCGGCAACATGTGCTGCTGCAGAGCTCGCTTGCGACGCGGAGGCGGCGCCCGGCGCGCAGACAAGCGCGCTCCCAAGCCCGCCAAGGCGCCGCCCGGCGCCCGCGCGGCCGGCGACGCGAAGCGCGCCGACAGCGACGCCGCCGACCGCGCGGCCAAGCCGCGGGCGCGCGGCGCAAGCGGCCGCGCGCCCCAGGAGCGCGGGGAGGCGGAGGGGGCCGGGCCGGCCGACGCAGCGCGCGCGCGCGGGAAGCGCGGCGGCGTGCCGTACAGGCTCATGGCGGTGGCCGCGATGCTCGCGCGCGACGGCTGCGAGGGCTCGGCCGCCCAGGCGCTGCCCCCGTCCGCGGCAGCGCCCGGAACCTGAGAAGAAACCTAACAACGCCCGAAACCCAAGCGACAAAGAGCGTGCGTGCCAGGGGCATGCCATGCGCAGGGCCAGTGAGGCGGCCGGGGTGCTCAGAGCCTGCCCCAGGCGCTCTGCGGCCCTGACACAGGCGGTGGGGGTGGTACCTCGCGCTGCCTGTCTGGGTGCGCGTCCTGCTTGGCACTGGGCGGAGGTGGCAGGGTCAGGAAGTGCCGCCTGTCACCAGCGGAGGCGTTCATGCGTGCGCGCGGCGCCTGCCACTGCCGCCCGCGCCTGCTCAGGACCGCGTGTGTGATCGCACTCATGCCGTCCGCGCCGGGCATAACATGTCACCAGACTGCATGTATCAAAGTGCCACATAATGCAAGCCAGGCGGCTTCCCGGCATGACTGCCGCGCCTGCCGCCGCCAGATCGAGGACGCCGTGGAGCGCGACCCGGCGTACGCCGCCCAGCTGGCGGCGGCCGACGCGGCCGGTGCCGCCGGCGGCAAGGCCGGCAAGAGCCGCTGGCGCGCCGGCCTGCGCACCGCGCTCAGCAAGAGCGGCGGCCTGTTCACGCGCCTGGGCGACAACGACGCGGCCGGCCACGCGGTGTACCGGCTGGGCGACCGCCAGGGCGCGGCCGACCTCATTGCGGCCTGGAACGCGGGCGCCGCGCGCGTGCCGGGGCGGCAGGCGCTGCCCGCCGCGCCGCCGGTGTGACCCAGGCTGACGCGCCAGGGGGCTGCTGGCGGCGCGGACCTGCGCACCGCGCTCATTCTGGGCTGGCGGCCTGCGCGCGCGCCCATGCATAGACACTGACCACGGCCTCCTACCCCCCTGCGGCCGAGCAGGCCGTGCACTGGCCGAGCGCAGCGGCAAGCGCGGGCGCCGGCGGTCGCATGGAGCGGCGTTGCAACGGGGTTGCCGCCTTTGTCGGCGGCGCTGCCAGGGCGGCCCCTCGGAGAGCTGCTGGGCGCAGCAGGGGCCGCGGCGCCCGCGCGGCATGCGGGGTGCGCTGGTAATGCGCCACAGGAGGCAGGCGTGGCCGCGCATGCCGCCAGGTGCATCTGTGCTGGGCTTTGATTGCCTCCAACTGCGTGCGAGGTGCAGGGCTGGGCTCTGACCTGCGGCCGGCCGGCACGCGCGGCGCCCTGAGCGCGGGCGTGTGTAAAGCGGCGTCGCGGGCCGGCGCGTGAGCAGCTGCTTGGCGGTTACAGGGGGATCATGCAGAGACATGGTGGGCGCAGCGCGGTCTCACTCGCGCACGGCTCCTGATACTACGACTGCCATGGGTCGCATTGAACTATACCTGCCCATGCCTTGAGTTCCGGAAGGGGTTAGCGGTGCAAACATACTTCCCGTGGTGCCCCTGCCGCGGTGCACAGGGCGCTGGCCAGGCGCCGCGGCTTTAGAAGCACACGCGTACAACCCACATGACCCAGCATTCACTTACCGCCTAGTAGATGGTGCTCTGGGCCAGGGCCGGCAAAAGCTGCGGCAACATCTCGGGGCCGCAACACCGGGCGAGGTCAAAGTGGGGCCGCGCAGCAATCGCGGCGCACCTGCCCGCACAGGAAATATGCCGAAAAAGGGGCCTGGCATGCTGAACGATGCCAAGTCAAGGGCCCGACCTAAATCCCCTGCATTGCACAGGGACATCCTGCTGCATACTTCGAGGCCAGACCAAAACACCGGGGGGTTGCAGGCGCCCGCGTCTCCCACCCAACGCCCGCTCACATCCAGCACGAGGGCGCCCAGCCTATCAAAGCTCCAGAACAGAGCTGAGCACGGCAAATACGAGTACAGTCATTCCCGGTTGCAAAATAATACCCCCGACCCACAGACCCTCCACCCACCCACCCCCGCCGCACCCTGCCCCGCGGGGCCGCCCATCAGGCGTGCCTCGCGGGCCCGGCTCGCCGCGCGCCAGCGCCGCTTCGCCTTACGACCTCGCGCGCGTGCCGGTGCAGGCCCGACGCGCGCCAGAGCCCGCCCGGGAGGCCGCCGTGCTGCTGCGCGGGCGGCAGGTCTCCCGCGCTGGGCGTCCTGGCGGCCTCCCAGGCGCCCGGCCCCCGCGACTCCCTGCCCAGCACCGCGCGCGCCACCGGCCGGCCGGTGCTGCCGTCGGCGCCGGCGCCGGCGGGCGCGCGCGCGCCGCCCAGCAACCTCCCCGATCCCGGCCCTGACCGCGCCCCGGCCTCCAGCCACTGGTCGACCAGACGCGCCTCCGCGTCGCTCGCATCCGCCTGGGCGCCGCCGGCCGCCGCGGCAGCGTGCGCGCCGGCGCCCGCGGGCCTGGCGGTCAGCGCGGCCGGCGGCAGGCTGGCGCCGGCGTCGGGCTCGCCCAGCGCGTGCCACACGATCGCGTCCGCCACCACGTCCAGCCAGCAGCCAAACTGGTCGCCCTCGCCGTACAGGATGCGAACCTGCGCGCATGCGGGCGGCTGTCAAAACCGTGCTTGACGTCACCACTTGGTTGCGCAGACGAGCAGGGGGCAGCGGGAGGCGCAGCGTCGCTGCCGCCGGCGATGCGCAAGCGGCGCTGGTGTTGCAAGCACAGCCGGCGTCTACAAGAGTGCAGCGGGCGTCATGGCTTGTTGACACCAACGACCCTGGGACGCCCGCAGGGCGTGGGGCTTTGGTGCTGCGCAATGCCCACCAGGCAGCTGCACAGCTGGCGCGTGCGCGCAGGGCGGCGCTCCGCGCTCGCGGCGCCGTCCATGCACGCTCGCCTTGGCGCGCCAGGCGAGCCGCAATGGGTTTGGTTAGGGTAAGGGCGGCGCACCACGCGCTCCGGCCCCTCCTCGTCCAGGCGGTCGACCATGTGGAACGACCCGACAACCAGCGCGGTCTCCAGGAAGCCCTGTGGCGCGGACAACCTCTCTGGGCCTTGCTTGACGAAGCAAGCAGCGCCAAGCCCCGCAGCCGACGCGACGCGCCCGCGCTCGCGCGGCCGGCTGCGCATGTCTGGGGGGCCGCGCGGCTCGCGCCGCAGCCGACACACTGGTGCACACTGGCAGGTCTTACTTTTTCAGCATATTGCAACAATCATCTCCCGTGCCACAGCGCAGTATCATGCGCGCTACCTCGCCATGCCGCAGCGCTGTGATGTGCCCGCTAGCTCTATGTGCGCAGCCTGCGGCATGCACGGCCGGCGCACCTCGTTTTTGTAGTCGCGGGCCTTGATGATGGGCCCGGCCGACACGTGCGTCACGCGGCGCGTGGCACGGTCGATGCGCACGGCCCAGTGCGCGTAGTCGCCCTGCTTCACGTGCAGCATGGCGAGCAGCTCGGTGTGCTCGGCGCCGCGCTCGATGTCCCAGGGCACCGGGTTGCCGCTGCCGTGGATGGGGTGGCGCAGGATGTCCAGGCCTGCGCGCACGGGTCTAGGTGTAGGTATAGGTGCAGGTATAGGTGTAGGCACACACTTCCTTGGCGGCTGCGCAGCAGCGCAGGCGGTGCCCGTGGCGTGCGGGCCGCCGCCCTTGCAGGGCCAAGCCGTGCGGAAACCAGGGCGGCCGACCCGGGGCGCGGCGCCGCGCATATGCCAGGCGACAGCTGACACGCGCTGCGCATCCGCGCGCGCCGCCGGCGCCGCCTAGTGCCACTTTGATGGGAGTGCCGCTGTCGCTGCCAGGCCCCGCGCCAGCCCGCGCAGCAGCGACGACATCGCCGCCAGCGGAGCCGCGGCAACCCTTCTGCCCACATGGCCCCCGCGCCGCGCACCGGTGGCCGCGAGCGTCGCCTCGGCCGCGTCGGTGTAGCACGCGCGGCTGGCGACCTGGGCGGCGCCGCCGGCGTTCACCGCGCTCGCGTTGC
>JAABUP010003698.1_pt1 | contig 26637 bp, 35 predicted proteins | sample 5559201 | NCBI WGS metagenome assembly JAABUP01 (sample SAMN10711887, study PRJNA513373) | rock metagenome | isolation source: Antarctica rocks | place: Antarctica | reverse complement strand
GGAATAAGCCCATGATAGCAGACTTCACCTCCTCGCTCCGCCCACATAGCAGCTCACCAGCGCCGTCTTCTTCCATGCCTTCCAGAGCCATAGCATTCGTACGATAAACAAATCTGTTTGCCGCTTGCACGAAGTCTTCTTGCAATTTCTTGAGTTGGGCTTCCTTTTCAGACCAGTTCCATGTACTGGCAGCCGTGTCCACCGAATGAACTTCTTTGTGGTACTCTACCAGCGACTCGATCGTCTCAGGTGTTAGCTTGAACGCGACTTCATTCTGCGAAACCATGTCGACATGCACAACATAAGCCTCGATGTATACAAGCTGATAGTTGAAGAGAGCCTCGATCAAGGGATTCTCGTCCTTTCGGAGCTGAGCATCGGGGGCCTTGGTGAGCATAACCGAGCAAAGAGTCCATATGGCCGCAGGCGAGGCGAGGGTGTCGGTTAAACACCGCAAATGTTGAGGTACGCTATTCAGAGGTCTCTTTACCCGATTCACTCTCTTCAATGTTGCTGTTAACCATGGATCGACCTTGGTATTGAGAACGACATTTGGTGCTGCCCGCGGGGCGAAGGCAGCAGCAGAAGCTGGTAGAAGTTGTATGGGCATAGTGGGTCGTTGTGGCGGCGGTACAGATTGGGTATTTGGTTAGAGGCGTGGGGACATGGAGCGGATGAGAAATTTAAATATAATAAAAACAGTTAAAAAGATGATAAGGTAGTAAAAGTAAATTATTCGGCGGTCCCAAGACAAGGGAAATACTTTGCACGCCTTGAGGGAGAAGGAGGAGAGTTATGGTGGAAAAAGGCGGTGATGCACCGAAGAACGAGTGAGACAGCATTATTTAGGCGGGAACAGGATTCCCTTATATCACGAATTGGCGTCTAGGCGGGGCGTGCGCAGTCGATGCCAAAGAGCGGGTTTTTAGCTTTAGAATCGTCCATTTGCAAGTCCTAGCTGGGGTGTTTATGCAGTGTGCACATATACAGTAGTTGCATACAGTCAAAGCTGCGGTCGCGCGCCAGGCCCTGCTTTAGGCACTGGGTAGCCGAAGCGTGGGCACGATAGTCAACGCGCCCAGCCCAGATTGGTGACGGGGCGAGTGGCGTCTTGCATGCAGCTAGAAGCAATGGCTTCCTCAGGACTCGAGCTGATCTGTGGTAGCCTCCGTCTCTTGCCTCCAGCAGTGGGCACGCTATGGTTCGTGAGATGTAAAATTGCATTTTCTTGTGGAAGTTAGATTACTACACATGTTGATCATGAACAATCATGATGATCGATTAGAATAGAAATACTCCGCACTTTGGCAGATCTGGACTCTCGGGGAGGAATTGGCCGCAACTTTGATGTGGCGGTGCAGTCGATACTACCGAATACCACATTACTTTATTCCAGGTATAAGACTCTACCACAGTAGGACCATCTCTTATACGCCGATATAGAAAGATCCATGGCCAAGAAACAAGCGCCACTGTCCACAGCGTGGATCTTGATGATTTGCATTGCATAATGATCATGGCACCTATGTGAATTAATCAACAGAGGTCCCACCGCGTCACTGCTTCTGGCCTTAATGTGAAACACCTCTCAGCGTGGGTAAAGACTCCTGTTAAGATTATTACGAAGACGGCGGGTTCTGATGGCGGCAGCAGCCATGATAATAATGTGCGGAGGCAGGGAGCTTGGTGCTTGGATATTGTAACCGGTCCATATATTTCTCATTTCCAGCTGGAGCCAACGGCATTCTTACTCCTTCGAGGACAGTCGTCGGGAATCTCAAGGGCTTCCGTGAGTGGGTGTGATGGGGACGAAGAGCGCATGACCACTCGATGCCATCCGGACAAGATGCTTATCCTCTAGCCAACAAGGTCTCGTGTGGGTTGTACAAGCTTCTAGAATCAGATTCGCTGACGATTCTGCGGTTGAACGGAGCTTGAGATACGATCCCTGCTATGAGGCCTGGTTGGTTCAACGTCCATATCTGATCTTCCCCGCTTCTTGCTGTCTGAGTCAGCAGCACAAAGAGTCTCTACTCTGTAACATCACCGCGATATCATCGCGTCCATGCTGCAGTAGTACGTTATTGAAGCTGCAAAGACATCGATGATACCGCACATGGCTCGGCATTGACTATTCCCTGTTGAGAGAGGCTGTGCAGAGCATAAAGTGTTGTCCCGAGGATAGCCGGTTTTTCCAATTACACCTGCCTTACCTATATTTGGCAACTCGAGCATAAATCACTCAACAGCCATGCATAATTCGTATGCACCACCGCAACCAGAGAGGCGCCGAACAACTGTCACGAGGCACAATAAAGTTCCCAACCCGATGATGGTATCCAGTAAGATATCTCTTGCCTCTGTGGCCCAGCCTGGTCAGGTCAATCCCAAGCGGGTGAACCCAGAGCCAAGGTTACGTCTCCAGGGACCAATCCATGCCATTGCCAAAAGATGTTGGTTACAACACCAATGCACGCGCCACGCTCCTGTGCATGGTTTACTCGTCCTGTTCTGGATGCTCGCGCCGTACCCGCACAGGAGACTCCGGGACTCTTTCAGCTCTCATCGCTCGCGGTCATAGTCCTGTCGCCTCCCGCGCTTCTCATGCGGCAAAGTATCGATCGAGGCTGAACGGAACAGATGAAAGTTTGCCCTCGACGCGTCGTGTGTCGCCGTGTTTGTCGGTTCAGGCTTGTCATCTGAAACGCCTTATGCAGACGTTTCGACTTATGTACGGAATATAGCTTATGTAGATGGGAGTCACACGTGCATTACGGCGGATTATGTTCTCCCCAAGTTCCAACCGCTAACGAATGAGTCACTGCCACGACGCGTGCGTGTCTTTGAGAAAATGTAAAACACCACCATCTCGAAGCATGTCTTTCGACATCGCGTTGAAACGTGGATGAAACCAGTAGCTTGTAATCTGAATGACGCCGTTGCATTCAGCATTGTAGCTGAGCAAAGGTGTTGAGCGACTTTCTGTTTTCAACTAGTAGACACCCGGAAGGATTCTCCAAGGCACCTTCTTCTTATACTCATCCCAATCCTTTCCGTACTTCCTCATACATTTCTCCTCGTCCCTCATCTCTCGATGGATCAAGAGGACAGCAAAGTAAACTATGTAAAAGTAGGTGATTGCCATTCCCCAACCTCTAGCTTCGCCTTGTACAATTTGGGTACCCATCGCGGTACCCCCACGTACAGATCCATCAGCAGGCTTTGGGACATTCCCCGTTGAAAATGTTGGGCCTTGTCGAACCACGTATCCGGCGATACCAGTTGGTAAACAGTAGGACCAGCCCATTATCCAATCACCCAAGTAGTTAATATGCCTTGCTGAGCCCCACCAGCCGGAGACAAGGAGCTTGCTGCCTGACGCAGTTTCCATGGTCTTCAGGTGAGCAACTCGCGGATCCTTGGGGTTTGTTCTAAACCTATTCTTCTGGTTGTTCGAGGCACGGAAAATCCAGTAACCAAGGCCCTGTACCGCAAGAATACCAGCGACTCCAGTAAATCCGAGATCCACGGGATACACGGCAAGATAGCGTGTTTGCAGGGAGTAGATGAACGGTAGCCATACGAGATCACCAAAGGCAAGCATGAAACCAAATCCATCGGTGGTGATATCCATTGTAGTCAAGATTGCTGGCTCCATCCACAATGCATCCAATGTATAAAGGGCCTGAAAGCCGGTAATCAAGGCAATGCTGTAGGTAATGCGTCCATAAAGCTTGTACTGGTGGGCAATAAAAGCCAGATTTAGCAGCATCCAGCCAAGCATACCTGGCCGTACTTCCATAAACTCCTTAATATCAATCGTGCCGAAAAAAGGTAGGGTTACGCGAGGGTTAAGTTCTCGACCAATAAACCAATCATAGATGAGATTGCCCGAATGTCCCCCAGCTGCCAATTCGCGTTGCTCTTTATTACCTGCCTTGACCGAAAAGCTCCGAACATAGACAAAGCATGCGAGAGAGAACGCAATGCCAAGGTTGACGGTTATCAATTGGGTATAATTGTCCCAGATAAAGGTCCACAGGGGAAAGTCTGGTCCTCGCACAATTGTACCGGCCAGCGCGACAGTAAGAACAGCTACTGCTGAGCTGAAGGCTGGTAAATGTTGTCAACAGTGTGGACTTAGTGACTGGCTCCAGAATATCACTCCGGACGTACCATTGAACTTATACTTCAGTATTCCTCCCGACTTGAGCTCTACACCCTCGCTCTCAACGCCCGGGAGCACTGCTAGCAGCACCAAGCTCAAAAAATAGTACCCCAGTACCCATGCCGTAACTTTGAAGCTAGCGAGCCCAAATATCCCATCCTGAGGCCATCCCGTCTCTTCCTTTAGCTTCACAAGAGTAAGACTCTTGGGATGCAGAGCTGACGGTACAGGGCAGCCTGTTTTGTCGTTGCAAAGGAAAGCTGCCAGGTAGCATACCAGTGGTAGGCCGAACGAAGTTGCGAATGCTCCAAGACTACGTCCCAATTAGATAGAAGGAAATATGAGCACTGCGAAGAGCGGCTTACGGTCCACCGAATTCGAAGCCATATATGGGTTCTACAGGACTCACATTACGCTCAGTCTTGGCCATCGTTTAGATCTCTGGTAGTTAGTTGGCAAGCTTCAATGGTAACGCAAAGGCTATTCTATCGCCACGTAAAACTCGTCTCCCCCATGTGAATGGGTTTGCAATCGTAAACGGTTGACGAACAATAATAGATAGAGGTAAGGTACATTTTACATTATGCAGGGCTTAGCTCCAGGGTTCTCTTATTACTAATACAGTTTATATTAAACTTACAACCAATTAGAAAGAAGTGTAGTAGACAGCGAACGTTACGCAGAACCGAGCTGCCTCGATTCACCCACCAAGCAACTACTCCACCCTTGAATCTACTACAGATCCGGCGGCCATGCGGCACTCCCTCCTGTTCGTCCCCCTCTCCGTCCTCTTTTCCCTCATTCCCTCCTCAGCTCTAGCGACCAACTCCGAAAACCCCCTCGAGCCGTGCACCATCATCTCCCCTCTCACGGGCGCTTTCTACGACCTCAACACCATCACCGTTCAGCCCTCCAAAGATGACGGGGACAAAAGCTGGCACGCCAGAGGCTACGACTACGGAAAAAACTTTACGCTCAACTTCTGCGCTCCCGTCATTGAGAAGCTGGAACATGTGATCGATGTGCCCGAGAGCTTGTGGAAAAATGTCAGCGCATACTACAAGGACGGCGAATCCGAAATATCCATAGGGCAAGCGTCCTCGAAACCCGTCTTCCGAGGCCGCAAGTTAGTCCTAAATTACACCGAAGGCAGCTACTGTGAAGAGAAACCCAGTCGAAACCTCGCCCGAAAGCTCAGAGACGACGACGACGACGACAACGATGATGATGATGATGAAGACCGTCACAAGAAAAAACCCAGCGACAGGAAAAAACCCTCCAAACCTTCCGAAACCCGCCGACAAAAATCCTCCCTCATCTCCTTCGTCTGCGACCACGACTCCCTAGCGCCCAAAGTGCACATTACCTTTGTGGGCGCCAGCCCGGATGAATGCACCTATTTCTTCGAAGCAAAATCCATGGCTGCGTGCGGTGGCGCAAGTGTCGCACCCCAGACATTGGGCCCGGCGGGCGTGTTTGGAGTGATCTTCCTGATCGCGGCAGCGGTGTATCTGTTTGGCGGTATTGCGTATCAGAGAACGGTGATGCATCAGAGGGGTTGGAGGCAGTTGCCTAATTATGCCATCTGGGCCGGCATAGGCAGTTTCCTCAATGTAAGTCTCCCCTCTTACCCCCTCCCTTCCCCACCTCCCTCTTACACACCGAAATAACTTTTATCTCCACCTAGGATATCTTCATCATCGCCACCTCCTCCTGCGCGCGCATCCTCCCTCGCCGCAAAGGCTACAACCAGCTCCCGAGCCACAGCCGGGGCGGGCGTGGTTCCCGGGCCGAAGACGAAAACAGGCTGATAGATCAATTGGACGAGGAATGGGATGATTAAGGAGGTCATAAAAAGAAAGTTTAGTTCGAGGGTTCAGGGGTGCATGTGTATGGCTAGGAGGGACATTGGCATGAGGTTTTTAGGGGGTTTTGCATTGATATGCGGGTGCTTTGGGGTGGTGTAGCGTTGTTTGAGTATGTATTGAAATACTTGATAGAAATTGTTTTTATATTATCAGGATTGGCTGCAATATCTGCTGTGGATAGTGATGACCTAGCATTTCCATTTCGAGTGAATTCAATATCGACGATGCCTTCACGGTAGGTTCATACTCATGGGAAAGTCGTGAGAACTTTGTCTAATGGTTTATAAGAGTACCGTTGAGCAAGCATATCCAATAAGTTCTAATTACTTTTCATAAACAACCTGACAGCTCTTCCACGCACTTTTTCTCTCCACTGCTCCAAAACTCCAAAGCCAAACCGCATCCACATTCATCTCCAACTCACACATGGAGGAACAGAGGAAACGGTCTACCGTAAAGGAACACCTGCTTGATAGTGTTGCTTGAAACGATCTCTAGTTAGCACACTACTTACCAGACTCCCTAAATTTCTCACCTCCCTTATCGCCTAAACAACCAAATCGACATGGAAGCACCTAAGAAATCAAGATCCGAGAAGGCTCTCCCCCACCTCTCAGCCACTCCTGACGTATGCGTACAGCGTGCGAGCGTCTCAAGGCTAAGTTTCGTGGGCTATTATGGTCGCCACCCAGTTCAGCGGCGTAGTGTGGGTGGACGTTTCCAGTGGTTGAGACGGACTCGAGATCCACAACCTGCTTCCAAGGGTCCAAAAGGCGTTGTTGGACCTGTTGATCCGAGAGTCCAAAAGTATTGAGGACTTCCAGGTGTACATGGCACCCTTGAAGACAGTTTTCTTGGCGGAGATCTACTTTCCATAGCAAAAGAAGAAACAGCCGAAGACCATGGTGGGCGATGATGAGCTCGTGATAAGATGAACCAGCCCATTCTGGCCACGTGAAATCGACCAACATAGCCATTTGGTTGTACGGTAAGGTGTGGACCTTTGTGGCTGTCATGATGCCCGAAGTTCGCAAACGATTGCTCTAACCTGCTTGTGTTTGATCTGATGCGGATAAACAAGTAGGTTCCATAGAGATAATTCGAGGCTTCCATGTCGAGTCGCCGGTTCGTAGACAAGATAGCGATTTGGAAACCATAGACCGCAACCTCTCTTCTTGGTGCTTCATCACCAGACCTAAGAATTCTTGATGTAATCCCTGCAGCAGTGAATCTCGAAGCTGCAGTACCCAGCCGTTCGTTGAGGCTCTGCATCGTCAGACTGACTACTTTGCTCCGCCTTAAGTACATAGCCGTAGATTTGATTATGGATCTCCCCAGGTATAGATGGAGAAACCGGAAACCGCAGGCCATGTCTGCAAGTTTCCAGCTCAAGTGCCGTGTGCCAAATCCAGAAAGACATTCGTCGATGCTGGTAAATTGCTTCGCACGACAGTCATAAAAGAGCCAAACCCACATAGAAGGACCTTTAGCGGTCATGCATAGTCTCCTTCGTAGGCGGAATCGCAAGCAGGAGTCTTAGTAAAAGGGGTATAACGCTTACTTTGTTATCTAATTTCTTCTCACAAGATAATGGAAGTAGCTTCGGTGATAGATGTTGAGCAATTGTTTGATATCTTTATTGATCAAAATTCTTGTTCGTGTGTGCAGTAAATAGCGGAGTGGCTTGAACTGATTTGAAAAAGCAAGAGCAAATTCATGTTTCATTGTCTTGGTGACCTAGCAAGTGAAATATGAGTTACAAGCTCTAACAACATCAATGAAGTACCTCGTTCTCTGACGTACGGAACTTTGAGAAAAGTAAGACGGGTGGAGGGTCAATGCACCGGTAATCACCCTCTGTTGTGTAGCAAATGAAGCGTAAAGCGAGCTATGGCTATATGCGTATTTCGTGAGAGAAAGCCATGCATTACCACCAGTAATATTTGCCCATCCATTAAGCGACTTAACTATAAGCGTATTTCGAAGACAAAAAGCAATATGTTACCACAAGTAATCTACCTCCATTAATCAAGACGACGCCAGTCCCTGGGTGACAAAAAACTGCTGCATAACTTGGAAAGCGCCAGTGGAGTTGTAGTGGAAGTTGATACCATGTCCGGTATTGGGTTGGATGTACGCTTGAAAGGTTTTCGCTGATGGAAATGATGCCTTTGCGGCGGCAGGAATCGATCCAAGAGCCGGATTACCAGTATTCATGCAGTCGCCACCACAGTATATTTCATCCTCGTCTGCCGCTGTCAGCCAAAACCAATTTCAAACTCAGTGAGAGCGTGAACACTTACTGCCGGTAAGAATCTGTACAGGGCCCTTGAAATCGGTGCTCTTTGGCGAACTACCAATCGTCAAAAGTTCGCCTATAGTGTAAGGCATTTTGACCGATTCGGCGAAATTAAGTATCCTTGGATCGAAAAAGCCGGGATACAAGAAGGCATATTGGTTGGAAGCTGCGTCTGACCAGGTTAAATATCCGGTTGGGAGGTTTTGCATTTGTGGAAGGCTGGTTGGGTAAATGCCGGTAATGAGGTCTCCAAGTTCTGTGGACTGGACAACTGATTCGACTTCTGTGATCATGATCTGGTGCTTTGATAGATAGTTCTTAATCGAATCGAGCTCTGGGTAGATGAACATCGACAAACCCTGCTGTACAACGGTAGAGCTTATATTACCGAATCTTAAAGGTTGATTCAGACGTGCAAGCTTGCTATTAAAATCTGCGATGGTCTGAAAAAAGAACGCACCGTCTTGAGAGTAGCCAGTGAGGATGATGCCATCGCTGGCTCTAGGGTACTGTGCCACGAGATCGTAGGTAAGGACAGACCCAAAAGAATGACCGACATGAACAACCTTCTCAAAGGCTTGAGGGATGTTTGGTACGGTGCCATTTCGCAACATCACTGTGACTTCGTATAGAGCCGACGTTTCCGCAGGTGCCTGGATGACCTGCAATGGGTCTGCGATGGAAGAGTTGCCGATGCCCAAGCGATCAATGGACAGAGTACAGAAGCCATATTTATCCACGGCCACATCGATATAACTGTAATTGAAGTTGTTGTATGGCAAATCCTAGTAGCTGAAGAACGATATAACGTCAGCAGTACTTCTCAGCAGCGTTTCTAACAAAGCTCGCTGCGACTGATACGTCCCACCTCCGTCGCACTTACGTCTTATCAAAACCAATGCCATGGGTGAGGACTTGGACAGTAGGCTTTTTTCCGAACATCATATCAGGCTTGCAGAATTTAGCGCTAATCTCGTACTTGCCCTTGATCGTGGCGTAACCAGTTAGCGATTCTTCCGAGAAGTTGCCCCTGATGCTGGTGAGGTTCTGAGCAAAGACTGTTGCGTCAAGGTTCCCCACAAGAGTCGGGACATTGAAGACTCCTTGACGCGCAGAGATTTGAACAGGAATTGTGACGTTTTGACACAGCTTGGCTGCTGCAGAGCTGGCAAGCAGTGAGATGGCTAAGATCGAAAGTTGGAACATAGCTGCGTTGAAAGTGACCAACAAGAATCAACAACTAGAAGGCAGAAACGGTACGTAGAGCGAAGTGGAATCGTGTAGTGCGAAGAGGAAGTGAGATGAAGAAGTGGTTCTTATGGAATACTGACAGCAAACAGAGGCAAAACGCGAGGACCACATGGCAGACATGCCTTCTCCTTCCCACCGAGTCCTCTCAGAGTATTATTCTACGCAGTACCTACGACCTTCTCACCACCATACTCTTTCTCACGTGTGGCCAATTGAATTTCAGAACTCAGTGAATTTGAGACGATTACCTTACCCTTAGGATTAGTATACCAAGATGATGCTTACCTTACTTTACCTTAATCTACCTTACATGAGTGGAGTGACGACTAAGTTTAGGATCGTTGAATGGATGCCCTTCCTGATCAAACTTTGTTGACGCACCATCTGCAACGTCAGCTTCCGAGCCTTCCCTACGAGTGTATGATAATCATTAGCATCACAAAGTGAGGCTGACGCCGGTAATCGTCGACTTGGGGGTAAAGCACCCTTTCTCAGCGCCGCCAATACCTGTATCATGTTTACTCTCTGAAGTCCTACCGACAGTGGAGAAGTTGCAGAAGACTCAAACTCTCGCCAGCCCCGATTCACTGCAGCTTCGGATTCCTCGGGCCAGTATCCCCGTGAAGACTATCATGAAGCGTCGGATATGGTCATCCACAGACGCATAGTGGAAGCGGCAACACCAGCTCAGCACGGAGGACTCGGTACAGAGAACTGGTTAATGAGGCTGCGTCTTCGTATCGTTGATTGCGAAACCTGTGCCGGTTTTTAGGATTTGCCGAGAGCCCCACCAAAATTGAGTGTTTCCCAATCAACGACACCTCGTACTCGTACCTAGCCACACCAACGCCACCGCGAATCTCTCTTCGAACCTTATCTCACTGCCCTATTCCGTACACCCGCTCCAATGCAACACCACGCCCAAACCCAAGCCCGTCCGCCCCAATCAGAACAATGTGTCTTTTCCGCATCAACCCATCCCGCGCGCCTATAGATCCCCCGGGCGCCGCTCCTGTTCTTATGACGCTTGAGGAAGACCATATGTTGTCGATAATGGCCGGGAACGAGTCCAGACCGAATCCACTCTCTGATCTGGTAGACGCGAGGGGGAAGTCACAGCCAGTAAGGCCAGTGAGCCATGAGAGTCTGCAAGAACGAAGGGAGAGCCTGGCGAACGGGACCAGGAGAGTGGAGATTGGGAAGTGAAGAGGCAAGGTAGGACAGAATGAGAGGACTTGTTCATAGAACATAGTTGATCACTAATCCACACGAAGAATTGCAAATTGTATGTTCGGGAACCTGCAGCTACTACAACCAGACGCACGAGATTAATAAGTCCCTTGTCTTGGGGGAATTCGGTATGCATAGCTTCTCGTCCTGCAAGGAAAGACGCTTAGTGGATATAACGACAACAACGACCAATGATTTTGAAGGAAACGATTTCCAGCTTCTCATTCGCCTATCGTTTCATCGTCTAGGGTTCGTTGCATGGTGCATCTTCAATATCAATGGTTGTTAGATAGACAGGTCTCTCGGGCTGGATAAAGTCCTTTCAAGACATATATTCTATATATACCATTTGTAGGTTGACAAAAGTTCTTCCAAACATTATATTCTAGGTGGGCAGCAATCTAGGTGAACAACGTCTTTCGTTGAACATATGAAGATAAATTGTTTTCAGATGGATTAGACTCCCAATGTACCCATTCTGAGGTACACTTTGCTCTAAAAGAGAATTCTCCATTAAGAACTACAGAGGAACAACTCCCCGAAACCCCACTTTCATCTTTGGTGGAGAACCATCCCGACAATGAAATCCTGATCAAGGAGGACTCTCTGAAGACTGGTTCACACTCAAACAGAACCATTTCCTATGGAAGAACGCATGCTCTTTCCCTTAACGACGTACGTAGCAAAGAGCCTGTTTTGAAGATGTCTAGTCACCCTCGTTGATAGATCAGCCATCATGTGTAGGGGCGTAAGCCCTTTGCGGAAGCGCGTTGGGCGGAACAAGAGAAAGGTAGACATGGGTAGCTGAGCTTTCCAGGCATCGACCTCCCAGCCTTGGAGAGCGGAGAGGTCAGCGCGGAGGGACTCTTCCTCAGCACTGAGAACTGCCACTGGACAAGGCTTGCCCGACATGGCGAGCATCTGGAGAAAGGAAGCGGCAGACATCGTTAAAGATCTGAGAACTGTGTTTTTGCGAAACACAAGGCGAGCATCGCTAGAAAAGGAGGAGCAGATGAATGAAACACTCTTAGAAAGAGCCTTTCAAGAATGCCATAGCCCGTATGCTATCGCGGCTGAGGCTGTTATGCAGAGCGTATGCCCGTCTAGAACAGCCATATTGGCTACACCTCGCTGGAGGCGGCTAGTGTTGGCGTTGTGTGGCCGACTATAGTATTACCGTAGTCTCTGAACAGTTGCATGGCCTGAAGGCGCATCATAATGAAGTGATATATACCTCCCTTGCCACATCTGAGCAGGATATGGAATAATAATTGCTTCTAAGAAATGATTTTGAAAGACGAAGTTGAAGCAACTATCGCGATGATCATCAGCCCTATTTGGATGACGTAGAAATCCAGACGAATTCCGATCGCTCCTCCACACCACTCACCCATGAATTTTGTTAGTCACTAAAAGCTTGAGAAATGACACGGCTGTACCCCATGGCTGGCAACATGATGGATTGTTCCATCGTGATCATGACCTTTTCCTCCCCCCAAATCTGTGTATGGCAGGAAACTAAGGCGATCACGCTCTCAGCGTCACGAGGTTCTGCATAGTCTGGTATAACACAGTAATAGCAGAGACGTTGCAGCCCATATATCACCGAAATCGCAGATTGCTAATGTCTCCAAGTCGCCCGTCATGCCTCCTTCAAGATGCCCCTGCAAAATCCACCCCTACAACAACCCTTCAGCTCCATTTCGTTTCTTTGCTCTACCCCCAGAGATCCGTAACGAGATAATGTCTATTGCAGTCACCGAGGTTACCCCTATTGTGATCCATGGAAAGCGTTTCAACCGCCATCCTAAGCCTCCGCAGAGGACTCCCTCCGGCCGTGTTATAAATCGAAGCCAAGAACCATCGGCCGAAAAGCGGACTCTCGGGCACTCTCGAATCGCGTTGTTGATGGCTTCACGACAAGCATACTACGATGGTTATACGCTGTATTACGGGAAGAACACGTTCTCGTTCACGTTGGACACCCTTAAAACTTTCTGCGAGGATATCCCCAAAAGATGCCTCTGCCAGATTAGGTCCGTGAAACTCATAATACCATTCATGGATCAGCATGACACTATCTGGAGAATGTTAGCGGGACTGGTGGCTTTGCAGAACCTGGAACTTCAAATGAAATATCCACAGTCTACGGTTCGTCGCCCGAACTGGGAGAATTGCATCTGGGGTACTCGAGGATTACGACAACTCAAGCGCTTTCGGATTACGAGATATGACCCCGAACCCATGATGTCAAGACGGGTTTCCAAGACTTCCCATGAAATGGCTGTCGATGCAAAAGATCGAAGGACAGAGGAAGAAATCAATCGGTATATACGTTTTGGGCTAAGCCAGCATTCTACTTCGCCGGGTCGCCGTTTTCCATCATATGAGAGTATTCGAGTTATCTAAACAACGCGCAGTTCTTGTAGCAATAGGAAATTGGCAGCCTAAACATTTGTGTTGCTCGTCTTATCGACCTATAGCTATAGTCATATAGATGTTGATATAGTATTTCAGTTTCTCTCCCATATGGAACTCTTCCTCCAGGAACATCCTAATCCTTAAACTCATTTCTAAGATTTCTGATATCATCCCAACCGATTTTGCCACATACTTGTTTCTCTTCTAGAATATTTGCTCATTCTCTAATCTCTGGTATTCTAAGTATTCTTCTCCCGTAGCTTTCGCGAAAGATATCATGCCGTCCACGAAGTCATTGGACAGGATATCGATATGCTCAGCGACCCGCTCCTGTGACGTCCTTCTCCTTCCCATGTACAATTTGCGTGTGTAACTCAGCGAGTGGGCTATAGTAGAGGAAATGGGGCGAGTGACAAGGCTGGCGGAAAAAGGGATCTCTTCCATGATTGGAATATATGGAATATTCAGCCCTGGAATAATAGATCTAGTTTCTGATATTTTTTTCTGCAAGATGACAGTATTATGTTTTTATGTAATTAATGAGTTGTTGTACTCGTATGGACGCCAAGAAAATACGAGGCCAGGTCATACATAGTCACGTGACAAGGGAAACAAAGCGTGTCCTCTACTTTTGCTGTCCATATGACGCTATGCTCACGTCCGATACCCTCCACTCATTGAGCCGCACTCATTTGAGGCATGTTCCTGGCGCTGAATGACTAATTAGTGGATATATTGAGGCCAGCGAGTTCTTGCGCCTAAGACTCGCTCCTAGTACATGGATGCCTACCTCATTCGGCGAGCCTTTCCCTTATAACAACGTACATATTACATCCTCACATCCAGAAACTGTCTTACCGTTGCATCACGAACCCCATCAGGTGGAATTAGGATTTCTCAACCTCGCAAACGAAGAACGATTGAGCAGTGGGCTTTTCTTAGAGAAAGACGAAGAGCAAGCATTGAACAGCACCAGTACTTCTCAGGAGCGGCCAAGACCTGGGTCGTTTGCAGATCCTGAGAAAAGGGCGTCCAATTTCCCTGCCATATCCGAGTCTACACTGGACGACCCGCAAATGGGACGCAGAACCCCAACTTCAAGGATAAACGTGCCGAATAGGCTTCCATCAACGGCATCCGGGGGTCAAAACGGTCACGCCAATGGTAAAATGGAATCTCATCTCGAAATGCGGCGGAAACACCCATCCCTGGAGTATCCCACAGCTACTTCACAAACGGCCCATCTTATGAGCAGAGAAAGCTTCACCCTTGATGACCAACCACCACCTACCCCACTGACTCCGAACCCAAATACAAGCTTCTTTGATTTACCTAGACAAGATCGGCGAAATTTTCTCCTTCTTGTGCTGTTATACTTTCTTCAGGGCATACCTATGGGGTTGGCATCTGGGTCGGTCCCTTTCCTACTGAAACCATACCTCTCGTACGGGCAGATAGGGGTCTTCTCTCTAGCGTCATACCCATACTCGTTGAAGTTGTTATGGAGTCCAATCGTGGACGCGGTATGGAGTCCCGCACTCGGAAGGAGAAAAAGCTGGATCATGCCTATACAAATATGCTCCGGGTTGGGAATGATATATCTGGGAAGTAGAATTAAGGAGATGATGATTGCGGCCGGGGCAAATGATGGCGCCGGGGTATGGAACTTCACATGGTGGTGGTTTTTCCTAGTATTTCTCTGCGCCACACAAGATATTGCAGTAGACGGTACCAGAATCCTCCCTAAACATGGCTTACCATAAACTAACAGAAAAGTAAGGTTGGGCTCTTACACTGATCTCCCCACAAAATTTATCCTATGCCTCAACTGCTCAAACCGTTGGACTCACCGCCGGCCATTTTCTTTCATACACCGTCTTCCTCGCCTTCAACTCACCCGACTTTGCCAATCGATGGTTCCGTTCCTCCCCCAGCGACAAGGGCGTACTGACACTTGGCGGCTATCTCACGTTCTGGGGTTGGGCTTACTTAGTGGTGACCCTTGGCCTCGCCCTTCTGAAGCGAGAAGACAAGACGCGAGAGCGCGATGGCATCACAGAAGTCTATAAAAGTATGCTTGGCATCTTGAAACTGCGGAATATCCAGAGCATTATCATAATTCACCTTATCGCCAAAATCGGCTTCCAAGCCAATGACGCTGTTACAAACCTCAAGCTCATTGACAAAGGTTTCAACCAAGAAGATATGGCCCTTACTGTTCTCATCGACTTCCCCTTTGAGATCGGTCTAGGGTACTATGCTGGACGCTGGTCCACTGCTTACCCGCCAATCCACATCTGGTGTTGGGCCTTCATTGGAAGACTAATTGCAGCTGTCACGGCACAAGCAGTCGTCATGATATTTCCGAAAGACGGTGTACAAACATGGTATCTCTTGACCGTAATCGCCGAGCACATCTTCTCTACCTTTACTAATACAGTCATGTTTGTCGCCATTTCCGCGTTCCATGCCAAAATAGCAGACCCAGCAATTGGAGGCACTTACATGACTCTCCTTGCTACGTACGTCCTTCCTCCTCTTAACCATGCTCTTGTCCTCCCTTCTTCCTCGCTAACACTATCACAGAGTCTCCAACCTTGGCGGAACCTTTCCACGTTTCTTTATCCTGAAGCTTGTCGATGTCTTCACCATCGCCACCTGCAACCCTCCCCTCACACCCCCTTCAGACCTCAAATTCCCCCTTATAACCACTCCTTTCTCGTGCATCGCCGAGGCCGAGAAGCACAGGTGCATAAACGGTGGCGGAAGCTGTAATATCTCCAGGGATGGGTATTATATTACAAATATAGTTTGTGTGATAATAGGCGTGGTGACGTTTTGGGGGTACATCAGGCCTGCAGCGATGAAGCTGCAAGCACTGCCTTTGAGAGCATGGAGGCTGGAACCTGGGGAGGCGAGGTGAGGGCATAAGGGAGAGCTTGGAATTTGAGCATCTAGAAATAGAATAGAATTGTAGACTACAATCCGCCTTCTTCGTATCGGTTGAAGGGTTAGACTAACAGTGTCCAGGGTGCGCGCGAGAAACCGGTGCCTTCAAGGGGACTGTGCGCTGGCTACCCTTGAGCTCATTCACGGTATATAAACCGCTGCCCAACGAGACAATTCGCCAGTTCGCCAGTTCGATAGTTTAATGCCGCGAATTTCATACCTCTTGCACCAATCAATCTTGTCTAGCGTGAATCAGTTACTTATATCCATTGCTATTCCACATGCTATCTCCAATGTGCATTGACCATTTCCCGCTTACAATGAATCTATCTGGATTACTCGTTCAGTCACTTTCTACCAAGTCTACGTGATAAGAGGGCCAATCAATGGAAGCTCCGCCACACCATTTTGCACTGAGCCCTTTGGGCTGAAAGTGTGATGGCATCTCAGCCGCAATTGGTCCAGCAATTCCTCCATATTCCTCATCCTTCGACCGACACTCCAACACAATGTCAAAAGCCGGGCTCAACCAAGATGCTCCCCTTGAAGCCGTGCCACAAAGGCAGATCCGCGCCCTGTATAACAAAGACACAATCACAGTCTACCACGCATACTCCGCCCGCCATCGCCATCCCCGCCGTCACAGAGAACACAACCTCTGCGCATCGCCCGACTTCAAAGTTGGCCGGATGACCTGGATAAAACCCAGCTGGTGCTGGATGACGTGAACCAAATCCCCACCCTGCCTTCTCAAAGATCTCTCAACACGCACAGCCGCAATTTGAAATACCAACTTCCCCTCCCCCCCCTAAAAACCAAGGTACCGATCCAACTACCGCCACAAAGACCCCAACCAATCCCACATCCTCGCCCTCGAAAATGTCCCACGCCCACTTCACCCACCTTCGTCTCCCTCGCCCTCGTTCCCCACGGTAGCCCCCTCACCCCAGCCGAAAAAAATCGCAATACCCCGTCCGTGTGCAGTGGGATCCCGAGCGCTCCCCGACCCTGGAAGTCCTCCCGTATCGGCAGTATCCAAATCGGCATTTCGGGCGCCATTAGCGAAAACTTGGGCGCGGGAGTGGGTGCGGCGGATCGAGGATGTGACGGCTAGGGCGAGGGAGTTGAAAGGGGTGCTTGATCAGGAGGGGGTGGAGGAGCTGGTGCGGAGGCGGTTGGTTCCGAGGGGGGTGGAGGAGGAGGTGAGGGCGAGGCTGGGGAATGTGAGTTTTTGTGGAGGGATGGGGGGCCTGGGAAGTCGGCTTGTGGGGGGTGGATGCGGAAGAGATGTTTATGCTGTGAAGAAAAAGAATTGGAAGTAACAGAAAATATTAGTACGAACAGTACAACGAGTATGTGATTATTGAGACGGACTAGACGCTGGGTCAAGAATGGAAAGCGGAGGGGTGATGAATAGGTTGAGATTAGTAATGTGAAGAGGATGGAGATAAGATGGAGATGGGAAAGGGGTTCTCGTAGTCTTTCACTCTTCCACCCTTCCATCCCGTCAATTGCCGACTTCTCAAATCTTATAAGACCTTCAATCCTTTCAATTCGTTCTCTAAATCAGTGAAGAGGTTTCCTATCAGCAGCGAGTATTGGCGTGTCAGGTCAAAGGGGGCAACAGAATGTTGAAACCATTGAAAGAGCTTGTTGATTGGTGGAAAAGGGGGTGTTTTCGTTTCCCGTTTTTAATTTATTTCTTGGACCAAACATCCAAAGCGAGAACCAAATCCAATCCAAAAAAAATAGTAATACTAAAATCTAAGCATTCGGCAAGACCATAAAACTTGAACTGAGGCAGGGCTTTTAACCAACGACTCTACTAGCTTTGACCAACCTCCCCTTATCATAACAGAGGATGCTTTCCCTGCTTGTAAAGGCTCTGTCTACCTTGAGTCATTGGCTCCATACATTCGCGTCTCCCTCCAGTAAATGCAAATCCTGAATCCGAAGCCAGGTGTCAGGTTGTAGAGCCTTGTTCTGGTGTGTGGTGAAGTTGTAGTCCCAAGGGGTATTGTCAGTTCGGGGCTGCTGATCTTGGTAATTGGAAGGGCCTGGAAGTCTTTGATGACAGGATTCATTGTTGCTTTGGCTTGAATTGTTCCAGGCCCTTGGGTTATTATCAGCATGCTTTGTATCCATTATGGGAACATGGTCGTGCTGAGTTGATAAGGTGTGAAAAGACCTCCTGAAAGGACACGGTGAAGATGCTGCAACAGGGCTCACTTCCGAAACAGTATGCTGCCAATCCAGGGTATTCTGGACAGATGGGAGAACTAAATCAGTGTCCCCTGCGTGTGGATATAGGGTGCGGTCCTGCAGCGACGGTAAAACTACATGAGTGAAGCCTGTGACTGAAATGGGATCCCAGTCTTGGTCGTCCACACCGCGTTGTTGTTCCTTCCAGCCTGCATAGCCTAGCCGCTTCCCCTCAGGGCCGGAATGAGTGAGTTCTTCGGCCTCGGAACCATCAGAATCATTTGAAGCTTTTCCGGAATCTGAATCCAGATCTAAATAGTCTGTATCCTCCAGTACATATCCTCCAGCATCCAAGTAGGCCTGGCGAAAATCTGCTGCGTTGTAACCGCAATCCGTCAAAGCTTGCTCCCAGATCATGCCCCTATTGCCGTTTGAAATTTCTCGCTTTCCCCACCGGTAGCCTTTTTCAGGCGTGCCATATGCCAGCGTTGTTACACTAGTTCCATCGTCACCCACGGCATGGACATCCGCACCGGCACGTATTAAAAGTTTGAGAATGCCTAAGCACTCGGAAAACTTTGATCTCTCAACACAATAGTGGAGGCACGAACATCCATCTTTTGCAAAAGCTTTAGGATTTGCACCGCGAGCAAGGAGTAAATCGATTTTTTCGGTAGTGACTTTAGGCGATGCTAATAGCCTTAGCAGCGAAGTTTGACCATAGCCATCTTCCTCCTCAAGGTCGATAAAGTTGCGGCCATGATCCAAGACTAAACGGAGCGAGTCCTGCCTGGGTGTCAGCAATGGCTACTTGTCTCGGAACGAGTACCTACTACGGTTCCTATGTCTAATAGACTACCAAAGTGCGACATTGAGATACCGGAAATCTCACTCATAGGGCCCACCATCGGATCTGCGTCGGCTTCAAGCAGCACACGCCTACATTCCATGCTCCTTTCTAGCTCTTCCGAAGGGCCGCCGTAGTGCATCATGGGCCGGATGTGCAACAGTGTGCTAGCAGTCCTCCTCAGTTTATGATTACCAATTTTCTTTGAAGGACTCACGTTTTACACGTTTTTAGAACATCACTATAACCTTGAGTTTCTACCGCATCCACATCAGCACCATGTTGAACAAGATATTGGCAGATATCCGGTGATGGGTATGTGCAAGCATACTACTGTTGTTAATATTGCTTCTTCAAAGTTAGAAAAAACCGCAGAACTTCTCACGTTTAGTAAAGAACGACCGATTGAGTCTCGATCCCAGAAAGAAGCTGCTCCTTCCGCGAACAGCTTCAGTAGTCCTTTCTTGTCACCATCCTTAATTCGTAAGAAGACCTCTGAATTGTCTGGTAAGGTAGCAGAGAAAGATATCGTCGGTTTACCAAGAAGAGAACCTTCGTAGGTCGATCTTTGCTGAAAGGAGACACAAATCCTGGTGTTAGGAACACTGTTAGGAAGGTATATTATAGCCCCCTCGAAAACCTCTGGAATCTCGCTACGCCTAGCGTCACCCTGGGCTTCAGGGTTATAATCCTTCAAGATCTTGCTATTCGTGTGGATCGTGATGGTTCCATCGCCGACATAATGACTTTGGTGCAGATTTTTACGGGTGTATCTGTACCCCAAGGTCTCTGTTCGACTTGACGCAGCTAGAGAAGGTTTAATTCGAAAGACCTCAATCAAAAGAGCGCAGAAAACATCAATGAGTCGTTTGTTGAATCAAGTGACGCTCTTTCAACATGCATTACACGCAGTATATCACTCTTGTTCGACATGACTACGTGCAGGAACATAAATCCATGAATCCAAAAAACATGTCTCTATCGGAACGGACGCTTAGAACATTCTGTGATAAGAAAGTCTGAAGGACTGCATGAAACACGCTCATCTGGACAAGATTGCCTCTTGTTTCAATAGTCTGACTGATACGTACCATTTGAGTTGACTGCGATGCACTGAGATGTGGCTAGGAGACCTTTCATTCGCTTGACCCCACGCTTGCACTGCGAGTCTTCGTCACCAGGCTCATCATGGTCTCTGCAGTGTGTCTCTTGCCGCTTCCTCTTCTTTTCGCTACCTTTCTGATTGCGGATCTCCATCATGGAAGAAACTACGTTCAGCAAGTGCTCAATGTTATCCATGATATCTTGGGCTTCTCTTGAAAAGACGGTCCTTTCTTTTCCCGCCGCAAGACTGCAAAGACGCTCTAGGCTAGTCCGGAGCTCTTCTTCAGTTTCTTCCGTAGGAAGCTTGTCTTGCGCTCTATCATTTTCACCATCAGCTGAGGCTTTAGACGGCTCATGAATTTTAGACCCCTGGAGATTGCGGCTGCTTTCTGTGGGGCACAAATCTTGCAGCAATTCAATTGCGGCTTTCAAGGTCCCGGCCTGAGCCTCCGACATATTTCGAACCTTTTCTACTCCATTACTCCATTCTTTGACGCACTGACGTGTGGTTGCTTGGGAGAATGCTGTGCCTGCCTGGGAATCTTCCAGTCCGTATTTTATCTGACTCAGGGTGGTTTCGGATGGTGGCGCGGTTCTTGCAATGGCTGAGTTATTCAGCACCTGCTGGCAAGCTAGGCTATCGATTGTCCCGAGTTGGTTCTTGTATGTCTCTTTGGACTCCACCGAGGCGTTCAGTATTGCAGCTCTCAGCGTCCCATCAAGCTGATGTAGCTTGTTCCTATGCGCAAGACTCATACCACTGAGGAGATGGAAATCAGTCAGCATTAGAATCTACTACCATGGTCAAAACTCACTACTGAATTGATAGCAACTGCAGGCTTAAAGCCGAAACATGCCACTTTATCTTACCCCACATTTCCTGAAAGTCATCCTGTTTTAGCATGGTTTTGACTCTTTTCAATACCTTACTCATTATCTTGTTACTTGGCAGTATACGCAAGCATCCAATTTTGTTTTCACACTCCTTCAGATCCGCTGCGCATTTTTGTACCACATTCCGAAGGTTTGCATTGACGGATATGAATTCAGCATCCAGGCCTCTGATCTGTTCTAATGTTTTCCAAAGATCCTCCAGTGCTGAGGTTGTTTCTGCAATAGCTTTTGGTCCATTCTTGATTTTGGAGGACGACAAAGCAAATGCAATAACAGCAACAACACTTGCAGCACCACTGACTCCTTCCATTTATCGACACTGTCAACTGCTCTGAGGACCAAAGACGTCTAAGACAATGAAGTCAGGACGAAGAAGAGCACATCGAGCTTCGGTTTTGCATAGAAAGGCGACGATGGCGAAGCAAGGCTGAAGGAACGCACAAGCAAACACTTACCTACCCCACTATGCATATGCAAATATAGCAATAAGAAAGCGATTCTAGAAACCCTCGGTCGAAGCCTTGCGACACCTGGACCTTACAGAAGTAAGATTCCTGAGGCTAGGCAGCCGATGACCAAGTTCCATCTTTGATTTGTCCTGTCTTCGGACGCGCCTTCCTACTGGGAATCCCCTCTAGACATGATCACGAAACATTTCCCCCCCTTCCACTTCTAGCCTTGCAGGTGAGTCTTTAAGGTGAGCCCGGCCCTGAGCCGGGTGACCCACGCTAGAGCTCGGCCGACCACGGTCCACCATGCCAATTGTCCGACAATGATCGACTAGTTGGATATTTGTTACCTTAAACAGTTACTTTCCAGAAGTGAGTCCTTAAGCCTTTTATTTTACTAATGATGAGATCTTCGACAGCATCAGCAAAATCCGTCGCATTCTCCGCACAACCTCATATAATACATATTGAGTCTAGAAGACGCACACAAAGGAGACGCTTGAACATGGAGAAGCGACTGTTTGAAAAGTATGATGGGAGCCAGGTCACTGAGAGTATGCTTCAGGAAGCCTCACAGCTCTTCAGTGACCACTATGGCATCTGGGATGAACACGCTGCACAAGTCGTAGGAGAGTTCGCAAAGGCTGGTAAATTGGCTCTCAAACTTTTTGTTTGCTTGCTGAGAAACACCAGGTAGTCAGGTACGACTCGGTAAGGGTAGACTTCGAGCGGAATACCTACTCGATGGCAGCAAATGCTCATACGTGAGGGTCATCGTGGACGGCAGCCTTGCCGGTAACGCATTCGCCTGCCGCTGGGTGTATGATAATAAAACTGTATGTTGGGTGACTCAGCTCGTGGTACATCAAGACTATCGAGAGCGAGGACTTGCAATGGGCCTCTTAAATCAACTCAGGCATTATAACGATGATATTTACGGCCTTATGAGCTCTCATCCAGCTGCCTGCTTAGCTGCCGCTAAAGCATTTGGAAGTAAGCGTATATGTATATTCGTTGTGAATCTAATGCTGAATATGATAGGCTCCATCAACACAGTTCGACTTGACTTTATCAAGGAACATGCGGAAGAGATCATGAAAGCGTCCCCAATACGCTATGTCAAAGAAGCTAAACTTCGCGGTAGTCTCTTTCAACCTGAGGATGTCAGCGGGCTTGTGTCAAGTGTTGATACTAGCTTTTGGGTCGACCATACCGAACCACTTAAAGCTCTGGAATGGACGCGAGACACAGGAGACTGGCCTCTCGGTGAATTGCATAATGGTCATGAGTTCCTTCTTGTTCTTGAAGTCAGACGTCGTGCCGGATCTAAACCTCGGTCCACATCTAGGCCCAAAGCCGCGTCGTAGTATCTGGTTGATAGTGTCTTCCTTTTCTGTTGAATCGATAGAGGGAAGATTGGGTCCTTGGTGGATTGGTTAAGAGTCAATGAAATCAAGAGTTACGGTCGGCTGATTCACAATGGTCTGAATCATTGTACTGTATCTCTGAACCGAAGTTATGTAATTGGCTCGTCTGTTAAATAAATGTCGAAGGTGCTTCGCTCAAAACATCTCGTTGACTATGAATCTCGCAATAGTCCTTGTTAATCAACATGGTTAAAAACTTCCGTATATGGCCTTACCGCTATTTCTGAAGTCGGCGAGTCAATGGAAAAAATTCTCTCAAGTTTGGCCGTAATTTCTGCTTTGCTGCGCTTCGAGACAGGTTATGCAGTCGTTAAAAGCCAACATTTTCAGGTCTCAGCTTTGTCTGCATTCATCAGGGGTCGAAGCTGGTTCTCTTGAGGGAGATCTCCTGAACCTCCTTTGATCTATTTGATTCAATGCCAATCCACCTCCTACACTCGTTCCCACCAGAATTTTCCTTGGGAGAACTTGCCTAGGAGGGTCAGGAGGGCCAGGAGGAGCAGGACGAGGGGACCAATGCGTATTGAAATATATTTTTGTGGAGGATGAGAATGAAGTTCAAGGATTCGCTGGCTGCCGCCCTGTTCCCTGGGAGACATCTTCTGAGTCCATCCTTCTAGGAGCTTTAAATACGGCTTGGCCCTCATGAATCTAATACCAGCTCATCCTAGCTACCTTTTAGACCCAGAAGAATTCTTCTAGAACAAACTCCCTAGAAGAGCCCGGATTAGCAGGTAGCGCTACAACCGTGCCAAGTTGAAGCGGAGTGTCAGAATAGAAGCAGAGAGTCAGAATTGAAGAATTGCAAGAGATGAAGCAGCAGTACTGAACCAAACGAAGAGAGTGTCAATCAATTAACGAATATTCTATTAGAGTGTGCATCGAATCTAGAATTAAGTAAGGTCACAAAAATTAGACGTGCAATTATGTTCATCACTCAAGAGAGCAGCATATGCTGAGCGTATGCTGAGCGTATGCTTTGGTAAAATCTTTCTTAGGTTCTCTCTCAAGCAAGCGCCTCAAGAAGATCGTCGCAGGTGTCAAGGGCAAAGGTAAGCATAGCATAAGCTTCGCATATGCACTTCACAGTCCTCGCTGCCGTCACACGTCGCTCTGACCGCATTGCGGCAAAGTAGGACGAAATTCATGCTTTGCATATGCTTTTCATATGCTGTAAATGTACTATAGTTAGACAAATTCAAAATGTTGATCCGGGGTTGAAATGTATTTGAACGTATGTTTCGCATATGCAAAAAGTTGAGCTGAGGCCGGAAAAAAAAATCTACCGGCCCCGGCTCGGCTATTCCAACCCCCCACCAACTGTAACTCCTTGATGAAAGGTTGAAGAACCGAGACCTGGCGATACGGCGTTGGCATGGGAAGTAATCAAGAGTTACTCGGAGTCCTGGAGACGCCTTTGGACTCTATCACCTGCCTTGATCGATGTTCAGTCTTGATATGAATGTTTATTGTGCTTTAAAGACTAGGCTTCTTTTGGATACTTTATCCCCTTCAGCTTTTGTCAATGTCCTGACGACGGATTGTAATCCACTCCCGATATTGCTCATTTTCGGACGTTGTCCTGTTCGCCAAGCTCGATATAGTTGCCTTCGGGGAGAGAGGGATGGATGTCACGGCCGTCATTCGAGGCGAGTGGCTTCCCAGAACTTGTTGCAGTGGAGGTCCTAATAGTGCGGCCTTTCGATCTATATCTACTAGTGAGTTTGGGGACGAAGTGGCGGAAGAATTGGGGTATGATCGGTAGACAGCCGCAAAGGAGTCCACTGGCTATTTCGGCAACCCTGGAATATACACGATCAGAAGCCTGACCGGTAGAGAAGCGGAGACAATACACACGTCCAAAGATACTCTTCGTTCAGTCGATACGTCAAGTCTTGGCTGTGTATGACTTCAATACTTGTGACAAGACGCATAATACTTGAAAAGCATGCACTGCTGCTCATTAGGACTAGGAAGCGTTGCTGTACATATAGTACCACATAGGGGGATACTTACAATAGCCCAACTGCAAATACTGCGGTAATCCCAACCTTTTGCTTTGTAGCCATCTGCAAATGCCAAATAGATTCTATAGGCAACAGCAGCATGGCGAAGTCGGAAAATACATTCATCGAGGCGGAAATGGTTTGACAAACACCGAGGTTGATACAATGTCCTGGTACCGACGAATCCCAGATCCTGCCCCTTGGTATACATTGGAAGATTGATAGCATCATGATTGCAACATATAGAAGTAAATTGAACCAGATGAGAGCATGGGCGACGTAGTAGCGAAGCCCGCGATTGTTGGGTACGAAAATTCGAAGATACAGTAAGGATATAGAGAGCTTTGTCGTGAATATCAGAGGGCAGTAGAAAATTTCGGCGGCATTAACCAACTGAAAGCGCTTTGTGAGCTCATTCTCTGCGTCATCTCTTTCAAGCAACACGGAACCAACCTTTCTGAACTGGTGTATATTTGACTTTGGTACATCCCATTGATGGACTCCAAAGCCATACCTAATGCCCTCAGCTCCGATTACACCATAGCCTATCAAACCAAGCTGAAAGTAATCAGAAAACCCCGCACCACTGCATAAGGTGTCCATACCCAAGAAATTAACGAAGTGTCTAACACAACATTAGCTCTTTTATACGCAAAAAGCAATGGTTGGATTCTAAGATCTTACAGTCTTCCAATCCAACGTTTTTACTAATAAACAGCTTTGTATACAATCTTGTCCAGACCAAGAGAGTGCTAGCACTTAGACACAACGCCAGAGTGAGTATGATGGCATCTTCATCAGAATAAGGATTGCTGAAATTCGAAACAACGCCCAGCGGAGGCATTAGCCCTGGCGGCGTCATGGCTTCAGTCTCATTCAGTGGCTTCATAACTGCCAGCCGGGAAACAAGTGATCTAAATGTATAGAAGCTTCGGAGAAGCCGGTATGACTGACCTAGGTTGCTAGATCTATTTAGAAGAATCTATATCTTAGCGCAACCTGGCTTTACATAGTATGCAAGTCATAGTGGTGAAGGTAGGGATCCCCTCAATCGAATTGGTTTACATTTACCAAAGAAAGAAAATATATCGGATAGAGTACCTGATGTTAAATGAAATTCTTGTATTAGGTAGTAGGTTGAGACGTTCTCTGCATGATGCGCCGTGCCACATTGCGACATATCCACTGAAGGTTTAAAGAGATGGGTCCCAATCACTGCAGGGCTGCCACTGATCAAAAGGAGCCAATCATCACATCAAGGAGGTTGAATAAACAAACTTGATGTGTAATCCGCTCATTTCTTCCTGAGGCACAGCCAGGGGGCCTAACAAACTCTTGCCAAGCGATGATGTCAAAACCAGCATGGAATCAGCTAAACATGCACAGAGAACTCCACTTATTAAGTACTGTAGAACCCCCTAACAGCAATCCTAGAACGAAGTAATCAGATGAGGAAAGTGAGCAGAAAAGGGGCATGCAGTCCATGGCCTCCATGGACAACATAGAGTAGATAGTTAATATC
>JAABUP010003697.1_pt1 | contig 26655 bp, 32 predicted proteins | sample 5559201 | NCBI WGS metagenome assembly JAABUP01 (sample SAMN10711887, study PRJNA513373) | rock metagenome | isolation source: Antarctica rocks | place: Antarctica | reverse complement strand
AATGAATAAATACCACAAAATATTCAACCGCAGTACCCGCAGAACGGGGGTTCCTTCGCCGCGTACTGCGCCGCGCGTACTGCGGACTGCGAGTACTGCGGACTGCGGACCTGCGGCACAACACTGTGCATGCTGTTGATGGAGTTGGAGTCACACACACATGTGCAAGGACATGTAACTCCAATCCCATGAACAGCAGGCCATTTTGTCTCATGACCCTTATCTTGTTTCGCGTCCACGCAGTTATTCTTGACACCATACAGCTGTGCAGCCACAGATGACAATCCTGACACTATGATGTTGTGAGTGTCTAGCCTGTCACAGTGTTAACAGTGTTAAGTGTCCCAAGGTGGATGCTACCTGAGTTTGTATGTGCCAAGGATGCTCTCTGTGCCACCAGAATGTGAGGCTGAGACAAAATGCTTTTACATGCCTACCCCTAGTGTGACACCTGCCGTGAGTGGCACAAGGCTGGAGCTACCTACAATCACACGTGAACTGGTGTACATTGCAGTGCTACCGAATACTTCCAGTTGCAAATACTCAGCAGGTACTCCTGAGTCCAGTACTTTGCCTCAGCTCCTATAGGTTCTCCTGAAATGCTGGAAGCCATTGACCTGACACGAGAGATAGAATGTGCCAGCCAGCTGGCAAAGCCCAGGCTCGACTTTGAATCAGAGTTTGAATGATGGTTCTGATTGGGCGGTAACGAGAATATCGAACGGCAGGTTTCGCCCTGGGCAGCTTTGCAGTCTTCGAGCTTGTGTCTTGTTGTTTTCCTCCAGGCTCCTCAGCATCCAGCCGACAGGGCCTCAAAGACAGCACTCGGTCACTCTACAAAGTGCTGCGGTCAGAGTCTGTTGGGAATCATCAAGGTGCGCTGGGGTTTCACTGTGGTGTCCTGAATTAGCATGCAGGCGGGCACTGTCGTCGAGCAATCGCAATACTGCCGACAACGAATGCTGCTTGATGTGCAACACATAGTGTCTGCGCGATTTGTCTTTGCACGACTCGTCACGACAGTCTGAAACTGCTCGCTGGCGGTACAGTCTCGGGTGATCACTGTCATCACGTCCGCGTAATCTGCGCTCTCCAGCCTGAGTAAGTCTGAAATTTACAGGTCGCTATCGAGATGAACAAGTTCAACGTCGCCGTGTTTTTCGCCGCCATGCTGATTGTAGGAGCTTGCGCAGCACCACGCAAGATGCTGATCAGCTCAGAGACGCAAGAGATGGCAGACGCTGCAGAGCACCAGAGAATCCTCGAAGAACTTGAAACCGTCCAGGCTCTGCGTGACAGAATGCTTGCTGAAGGTACGCCTTCGTCTTTGCCTTGCATTTTGACGCTGCCAAACAAGTCAAGTCAAGATTGAAATGCACTTCTTCCAGAGAAGCTTGCACAGTGACTGTCAAGGACTATCAGGACTGTACCGGCTGTTCGCGCTGCCCTTGCAAAAGTAGCCAAGGCATTCATGTAAACTCTGTGTTGTGTGCAGCTGCAACCTATGAGGTCGTTTCTACAACCGTTGGAGCTGCAGCACCTGCGCCATTGTGACCAGAGTAAAGCAACATGGCTGACAAGTTTGCAATGCCGCTGGGACTTCACCGCCTAACACATTCCGCAAGAAGACACCCTTGCCTGCTGTAGATTGCCAGTTCAAGACACATTCTTTCTGCAAGGTTTAGCTGCTCAGGAACCAGCAAGTCTCTAGTTTTTGCAGTGGGATGGCCCTGTATGTGCCACACGGTGTACATGGCCTTGTACAAACAGGCATAGCTAGCTGATCACACGTTAGTTGAACTAAAGTTGACACTTGTGTCGCAAGATGTGGCTCTAACGATCAAGTGAGAGGTTCTGGCTTTGTCATCTTAATGTATTTTGCGTGCATAAAGATAGTTTGCAAGCACATGTAGACACTGACTGCACTCAATGTGCGGCCGGTTCTATGAGCAGCAGCTGCAGCTTGTTGTGCTGTGCTGGCAGAGGCTGCAGCCTGTGCAGCAAACTGCATGTATACTTCATGCAGACATTGAACGTACAGGACAATTGTATGTTTGCTCACTGGTGCTCTTAACCCCACGCACCAGCTGATAATGACTATCGAATGCATGACAGGGACATCTGACCAAATCTCTTGCTCACACTTGTTGTCAACGAGCACTCGGACTCTTGATCAAGTGAGATCATCCTCATCTATATCTGCGGTGTCTACCGCAGCTGCCGGCACAGCTCCTTGTGCTCCCCCTAGTTGCGCTGCCATCGCCCTGACATCTCCCACAGGGAGCTTCTTAGCAAGCTTGCCCACCTGTATGTTCAGCAAACAAGATCACGTCTCACCACAGCCCCAGACGGTGCAACAGCTTGTGCAATGCAAGTGATGCACATCACTTATGGGTTGGCAGCAGAAGTGACAGAATGTGCATACATTGTTGACGCCATCCTTGCAGCAATGGCGCAGACTGCAAGTCAAGTCGACTGCAACAGCTGCTGGTGATCTTAGAGTCAGGTTTCACATCAGACTGATGGGCTCTGGAATTGCACACTGACACAAACGCAGACAGACAGACAGACAGCCACATGTGTTGTCTGATAGACTCGCTGCCACTGCCACAGAGAATTGGCAGACACACTGATCGATGTGTTCACCTGGTTGTCCAGGTCCAGAAAGATTGGTTTGCTGGTGATCAGCTTCCTGATTTCGGCTTCATCAGCTGATCGGTAGGCATCAAACAAAGCATCAGCTACTAAGGCTTCCGAGCTGCAGTTGAAGGCGTCCACACCCAGCGCATCCTGCAGACACATTGCAAGATTCACTCATCATTCATCCGTTTATTCCTGTGGTTATTCACTCACTCTGTCATCCATCCATCCATCCATCCATCCATCCATCCATTCGACATGTGTTTTCCCCTAGGATCAGGTACGTACAGTTTTGAGTAGCGTCCTGTCGCACGTCCTATGTTCGCAGTCAGCAAGATGAATCAGCACTTCCTTAGGCATGGGTGTGAGGGCTTTCACACAGCTGTCAACGATTAGCCCCCTGCTGTGCAGTGTCTGGGTTTCCTGCACAACAAGCTAATGAGATATTTCAGCTTCAGATGGAAGCAACGCCACCCCAGAGCACTGCATGCATCCACGTTTCCAGGCTCTGGTACAGTACAATGCAGCACAGTGGCTACAGCTTGCTCTGAATGCTGCATCAACGAGCTCTGATTGGGAGCAAGCAGCATGGCCATCTGACATGTAAAGCAAGCTCCAGTGGCACGACAGTACTTAGTGCATCTGTTCACATCAGCATGCACAAGACAGATACCCATCAACCAATGTTGGAAAATTTATACAACCAATGGAACTGACATCAGAAGTGACTCAGGCCCTGTACTGATGCATCCAGCATCTCCTGTAAGTCAGTAGTGAATAGCATGGCAGACCTGATAAACAGCAATCATACAATGTAACACTTGTGTTTTAGGTATTGTATTCATTCTTTCCAGGACTGTAGGGGGATGCTGAGGACCAACGGTACAGAGATGTTGCTGCAAAGCTACTGATGAGCAGTACCCCACAGGGAAGCCCAACATACCTCACCCTCAGGCTTTTCTTTAAATGCCGAGAGGCGTTCTGGCCCCCCCCCTCTTTTCTTGTCTTTTCTTGTCTTGTCTTGTCTTGTCTTGTCTTTTCTTTTCTTTTCTTTTCTTTTCTTTTCTTTTCTTTTCTTTTCTTTTCTTTTCTTTTCTTTTCTTTTCTTTTCTTTTCTTTTCTTTTCTTTTCTTTTCTTGACATGCAGGATAGGGAAGCTTCAAGCTTCTCTTCACTGCATTCCCTAACAGCGTCGTCTTTTCATATTTTTGATTTTCTTCCATTTCTTGCTAAGGTGCAGGATGCCTGACCTGGTACGTAGCCCAGGCTTCTGCAGCGTTGCCAGCATACAGGCCTACCACAACAGCACCCAGGTACGCCTTACACTGACTGCTGGTGGCATGGCTGGCATCACATGCCTGAGCAAAGCGCATCAGCATGTTCATCGCATCCACATAGCGCTGGTTCTTGATGTGGCTGCCTGCATCATGAATCCAATGAGACCAGGGTTGTGCGCGCACACACACACACACACACACACACACGCACGCACGCACGCACGCACGCACGCACGCACGCACGCACGCACGCACGCAAACTACACATAGCATGAAGTCTGGTGTCAGATGAAAACAGGGCTGGTTCTTGACGTGGCTGCCTAAACACAGCACAAAGTCAGTAGTCGGACAAAAGCAGGCTGCTTCTTGACGTGGCTGCCTAAACACAGTATAAAAGTTTGGAGTCAAATACATTCAGGGCTGGTTCGTGATGTGGCTGCCTGGACAAAGCAGGGTTTCATGTGTCAGATGAAGTCAGGACTGGGTTTTGACGTGACTGCCTAAACACATAAACAACCAGGAAGCCGTGAGTCAGATGAAACCAGGGCTGGTCTTTGATATGGCTGCCTGAACACATCAGGCAGTCATGAGTCAAGAGGCCAGAACAGCCGTAGTCATCATGTGAGCAGTGATGGTTCTTGACAGGCTGAGTCAGGGATGAGTCAGATGAGACCACAGCTGTGCTCATCACATGGCTAGTACAACATGCTAGTGCAGGACCTTATCAGGGAGCTGCTCAGGATTGAATGTATCTGAGTTTGGGGGGACAATCCCGTGTATGATGCATGTTTGAATGTTATGCACCATTGAATGGTTGGACTGACTGGACTGACTGGCTGGATGGATGGATGGATGGATGGATGGATGGATGGATGGACGAACAGATGGATGGATGGATGGATGCATGCAAAAATGAGAAATCAGGAATCAAATGAGGGAAGAGAAGCAAGAAATGAGGAAACACATGAGAAAACAGACTACCTATGGCATGTCTGAAGATGTCCAGGGCCATAGACTCCTTGCCGTCATCTTCCATCAGCTCTACAGCCTCCAGATACATTGCACTGGCTTCCTGCACCGTAACCTCCCTCCAGTCAATCTCAGAGGTATGGGTGTAGGGTTTAAGGTTTAGGGTACGTCCTTATGAGTAGTAGAGAACATGCATCTGTCGACTATAAGTGTGTTTCATTGTTCTAGTGTGTCTTCTTTCTGTTGGACTGGGGATTTACTGGGATTGGGGATTGACAAGATCTCAGTGATCATCGTTCAAAGTTGACTCCACAGTTTCTGGGAACAATGCGTTGGCTTCCATGAAGGCATGATAGAAACATGGCATTGATTGTGGTGAGTGTGACAGGATCCCTGACATTGTCTTCAGTTGATTCTACAGTCTCTAGATGCCCTGCACCAGCCTCCTGCAAGCATGACACAAACTGCTGAAACCATGACTCCACGATGTGGTCAAAGAAGCCAATGATCTCTCCAGTTGCTGGTGGCAATCAATCCTTTGCACTGGTCCGCATCAGTCATGCTGGCCCCTGCAGCATGCTCAGAAGCTAGTGCAAACAGTGCCACTCACCCCTTCCAGAAGAAGAAAAGCTTGCTTGTTACACAGAAAGGTGGTTGTAGGCAACCACTTTGACCCAGCTGTCTTTGATCGAGCCATAGCAATGCATTGACTGCCTGCATGCGTGGATGATGTTGCCATGAAACATGCCGTCTTGGCCATGCATGCTTTGATACAGGGAGGCTTGATGGACAGGGCCAGATGGGTAGATATGCCCTCATGGAGTGAAGCAGACTATAAAGGGGGGGGTTTCACTGGTGTTACTCTGGGTAGTAGACACTAGTATTACTCTGGGTAGTAGACACTAGTACTACTCTGTGTAGTAGACACTTGCCCTGTCAGTGCACACCCCTTGGGTACAACTTAGGGTCTGATGTTGGCGGGCAGATCTAGGTTTAGACATTCCAAGTAGGTACCCAGCAAAGGCTAGCACACCTGTAATAGACATGGTTGTTACTCTGACGTCCCAGCAGCACCCCAGAATGCAGGGGATTGGAGGATCTTTGTGTGCTTGTTCATGGTTGGCTGGTTGACTCAGGTGTCACTAAGTGCAGTTGAGACGACTGATGCCAGGGCAAAGCACGTGAACAAAGTCACGCCTCCAGAAAGAAGCTGCCATATGCACACGACAACTGCGTTTTCATGTGGCTTAGCGCTGCTAGTTGCTTTGTCTCCATGTTTGTAGCAACAACACAGGAAGACAAGCAAAGTCTGTACCAGAGCTCACCTGAGGGCTCTTCTCCTCAACTAGCTTGGCTGCTTTGCTGAGCGCTTCAGCTGCAGCTGATCCCCTGCCAGCTTCCTTGTACAGCTGCGCTGCTTTCCTGCATATTGATCAGCAACCTGTGTTGAAATGATCTTGTTTGCTCACAGCAAGGCAGCTGCAGAAGCCTAATGTTGTTCCAGCTAATGCACGTGCAAAGGCGCAAGGTGAACTTATGCAGTATGAAGCAACCTGGACAGCTCTGCTACTTGTGTCATGTCTCCTGTTTCCTTTGCACAGCTTGCCGCCTGCTCCAAAAGCTTCCCTGCTTGCCACGGCGAGCTCTGCCGTTCCTGCCCGGTTGCAGCTCGCTCGAATGCGTATCTCGCCTTGTCATAGCACTTAGCTGCCTGTAAGCTGTAGAATCATGAGCCTGATTAGCAGTTGAGGCTGTACGAAAAGTTCTTTCAGCAGCTTTTGACCTTGTATGATTTAGCTGCTTTCTCGTATATCGGCTGTGCCTGTTCCCAATCGGCCTTGATGCGCATTGAGAAGAACGAGGGGTCGCATAACTTGTTGGCCTGCTTCATGAGCTTGTCAGCGTCTGATGAACTCATTTTGGAAAACGGTCAGCGGGAACGCGAATTGACGAATCTGAATACTATGCACCGACAAAACAGCCTCGCACTTGCCTGGCACTTGCTCACGATCGTGCAATGCTACAGCAAGATTCACAAAAGCTTTTGGGGAGACTAAACGTCAGCTTCCGAAGCCTGAGTCAGAAGTTCTGACTCAGAACTGCAGATGCAACTTCCTTTGCAAGTGTTGCAATACGGAGAAGGGCCGAAGCACAGCAGCGCCGTTGTGCTATCGCATTGCGCTGCTAGCATCGCCTGCACAGAAGATTGCACATAGGTCCTCGTGGAGTACGACCCCACCCTGAAGCACACTAAGTCGATCCGCGCAATCCAGTTTCTTTGACCTTTCGTCAAAGGTCTCTGCGCAGGCTGCAGTCACAGTCACTTGAGCATCGAGCATGGGCCGTAGACCATTCCCGAACATGTGACGGGATACTCTAGCATGCGTCTGGATCAGCTGATAACAAAATTGACGCAAGCCTGGAGGGTGCAGAGACAGCAGATTCAGGTCATTGGCGGAGCCCTGCTGATTCTCCTCTGCCTTGTGTTTTGGGAAAGAAGCCAGTGGACGCAGCCACCACCTTTGGACTTGCTCCACGACCTGCCGCAAGCACAGCCTACGCACAGCTCAGACGCACCTAGCGCTACAGGCCTGCCCCACTTTAGCAAGTCTGACCCCTCAACACACTGGACCTGTCACAATAGCAAAGCCTGGTTCCAGAAGCAATCACACAGATGGCGGGAGCTTGAGGAGCTGACAGGCTTGCTCTGTGGCTTTGATGCCGCAAGTGGCTTCCAGCTGGGGCTAAGCCTCACAGGTATGCAGCCCATCCTTGATCCTAAGCATAACTATAATGCAGCCCATCCTTTGTCTCTCTGCCCATCCATTGGACAGTATGGCATTTGTGACATACATCAAAGCAACTACAAGCCGGCCTGACAGCGCATTGTCTGTGCATGAGCTGCAAACAAATTCAACCCAACCAGTGATGCACCCAGAATCCATGTCAAAAATGCCATGTGTATGGTCTTGAGGCTTGGCTAGCAGCTGCGTGTCATAAGCACACAACAGTGTGGTCAATGCAACTAAATGCGCCGACGAGTTGTGCCACCTCTACAACACTGAGGCACACAAGATTCAATGCTGCAGCGTCTCTTCATTGCATCGCTGCTTTCTGCAGGAACAGATGGGCAGTCTGTGTATAAGGATGTCGCGAATGACAACAATTTGGGCAGCTCAGTCTCTGCCCTCATTACACAGCTTCAGGTGAGCCCTGTTAGCTTACCAGCTTGGGTCCTTAATAGATTGCATCCAGTTCCACTACTTGCCCACGAACAGGATCATCATGTTGCTCATCTAGGCTGGTTGCTTCATCTGTGGCATGAACTGCACATGCTGGCATACAGACTCGCACACACACATGTCTGACTGACACATGAAATTGTATTTTTTGTGTGTGCTTGGTCAGCTCTGCCGCCAAGCTTATGGTCAAAAGTATGCTTTGATCAGTCACCACTAACAGCTATCAAGTATCATGCAATCAACCCTGGTGGCCGTCGTCCGTACTGGCCTTCACGTTTGCATGCTTCTTTCATCAGCTTGTGAATTGTGAATCGCGAGCCCCATTCACCAACTGACTGCCCCGCTCTGAGTTCCCTTTTTGCGGCAGTCATCACTCAACACTAGACACTCTAAGCTTTGCCACTTGCACCCAACCACCGCAGCCCAACTGCAGCTGCACTTTTTTGTGACTGTGCGTACCAGATTGACTGTGCATACCAAACCCTATTGAAAGACACACATTTCCTGAAGCAAATGGGCGGATGCATGGACAGATGGACAGATGAATGGATGGATGGATGGATGGATGGATGGATGGATGGATGGATGGATGAATGAATGGATGAATGGATGAATGAATGAATGAATGAATGAATGAATGAATGAATGAATGAATGAATGAATCAATGAATCAATGAATCAATAAATCTATCAATTAAAATTTAATGAATGAATGAACGAATGAATGAGCGAATGAATGAACGAGCGTCCAACTGCACCTGCTTGTTTGTGCGGTCACTGTGTAATGTCAAACTCATATCATGCAGGCAAAAGTGACACAGTCTGAAGATGTGATGGCAAAGACTGGACACATCATGCTGGAGATGTGTCAACACACTGAAGCAAAATCCTTGTGGCCTTGTAGAAGACTGGCAGCTGCTAATGCCACACTCCCAGATCAGGTGGGTAACCGTCCAAGCTAGGGTTGCTAATTGTCCCAGATGTGGTTGGCACTTGTCGCACATAGGGTTGTAAGTAGTTCAAATAGGGATGGTAGCCGTTGCAGGGTGCATGAAGGTTGCTCCTGTCTGTCCGTGGCCATGTCTGCCTTTCTGCCCATGTGTCTGTCTGATATCACAGACACCTTGTGGAATGTAGATAACCTTTTTCCCTTGGCTTTGGGGAGGCAGCATTCATCTTTGCATGATGCAGTAGCTCTTGCTTTGGTCTCTCTATCAGCCAGCCTGTCTCTCTGTCTGTGTTTGCACGACTGTTTGCTGTCAACTTGTCCATCCATCTGTCTGTGTGTCTGCCTGCCTGCATGTCCCTCTGTTCATGTCTGCATGGCTGCTTGCCGTCCAGGTGTCCATCTGTCTGTTTGCCTGCATGCCTGTCCATATGCCTGCCTCTCTGCCTGCCTCTCTGCCTGCCTGCCTATTTTTTTGACAGGCATTTCTTAGCCTGCCTGCCTGCCTGCCTGTTTGTTGGACATGTAGTCTGCCTGCCTGTCTGTTTGACATTTAGTCTGCCTGCCTCTATGTCATGTGCCAGGGCACTCGAGTCCACTATCTGGAAAAGGGACAGAGCAGCGGGGTAGGTGCTGGTACCATCGTCAAACAGCAATTTGTAAGAATCATCGATCTCTAATAAGACGCATCTGTACTTATTGGCGCAAAGGAGGTGATGTCCGAAAGGAAGTCTGGAAGCGTCTTGGGAAGTCTCACCGAATACGTGTGCCAACTCAGCCATTTTCTATGTAACGTATGTCAGCTACACACCGTCACGGACCAAGTATTGTGCACATAAGAACTCATGTCTGTCTGTGCGTAGGCCACGAAGCCCGCCAGTGACCTTCGCAGAAGCGTTTTCACCCGTCTTGATGACGGCTCACTCAGCTTTCAGGACTATCAGCAGGGCCATGCCGGTAAAGCCCTGCTGGGCCTGAACGGCATCATGACCGCCCCACGCTTCTTCACATTCCTGCTGTGGCTCACCAACAGCCAGTTTGCCTTGTCCCAAGCTCAGCGCAGGATTTTGGCAAAATTTGCCACTGCGGCCCTCCCTGCGCGCAACTTGATGCAAATACTGCGATGCCCTTTTTCTGGTGTGCTGATATTTCTGCTGTCCCCAGGCGTGCAGGTAGTGCCTCTGTGAATTTCACACTTCAAATTGTGGCATGCTGCATGCTGCTTGACCAACTGTATGCTGTGCTGTACTGAGCTGTGTGCGCTGTGCTGTGCTGTGCTGCGCTGTGCTGTGCTGTGCTGCGCTGCGCCGTGTTGATTGCGCCCTCATCTGCTCGTCAGTGTAGTCATCTACTGAGTCGTGCTATGCATGCTGCCCTGCGCCATGCTGCCATGCTGTGCTGTGTGTGCACATTTGACTGCACATCATAGTCATGACTTGCTGGTATCTCCCTTCTTGAATTCCATTCCTCTTCTTCATTTCGACCTCATCATATGTCAATGCTCAGAACAGGCTGCTGTGGACAGGCCTGGCTTGAATTCCCACCAGCTTGGTTTTGTTGCACACCACATACACCTGTGCTTTCAAGCCAGGATGTCTGATGAGTCACAACTGGCTCCACACCCCAGACTGTAAGGTGCTAAATGAAAAAAAAAAAAAATGACAGGCAAGACGTGCCCTGCATGTACCCAGCTCATCATGAGCCGGAAAGCGCAAACATGATTGTTATTGATGTTATCATTATTATTGATACTATTATTGTCATCCTTATTGGTTGTCATTAATTGTATGTTGTTGCTGCAGACCATGCTGTATGCGTTGGCCTACATAGACCAGCAGCCACTTTTGGGCAGCTGGGTGTGGTTGGTGGGAGTGGGCTCATCAGCAGCTGAAATGTACTGCCTGTATGCCGCCTATTACAGTCCAATGCTCCTGACAGACAAGTTCAGCAGCCTCATATGCAGCCACTTCATCCTTCCCTTCCTCAACATTTTCCTCAGCACATGCTATGTACGTTCTCCTCCTCCTCCTGTTCTTGTTCGTATGCTGCCATTTCAATTGCACGCCTGCACGTCATTTGTATGACAATGCACAGACCAACTCTTAGAATCTGTCTGTTTGTCGACATCTTCCTAAGCGCATGTTGTGTGTAATCTCCTCCTCATCCTGCTCCTCCTCCTCCTCCTCCTCCCCCTCCTCCTCCTCCTCCTCCTGTGCTTTGTCTTCCTTCCCCTGACTGTGATAAGCATTTGCCCTGGTCACCTTCTTCATCTGCCCTGTTGCAAACCCACATCAGATGAATGCAGCAGCCTCAGATGCAGCCACCCTGTGTCAACACTTTCTGCAGTGTAGATTGACTCAGTAGCCTTGACTACACTCTTTCCATGTCAACCAACAATCAATCTGCCCGCAGATGCGCTGCAGCATTTCATGCCACCAGACAGTCAGGAGAGTCGACGCTCTTCTTCACAACCATGCTGGCAACACAGCATTGGCTGGCAGCTACATTTCACAGTGACTCTACCTCTATCTGTCTGCAGATGGTGCTGAGGCTTGTCATGCCGACACTGCTGTGCAACATCTTCTTCGTGGCGCATGTCACTGCACTGCCGGCATTCACGGTGTGGGCCCATACCGCCGTCTGGTCTTCCCGCCTGGAACAAGTTGCGCTTGAGCCCATCCACCCAGGTGCGATGCAGCGACTGGCAAGTTCAATTCATTCACTCATTTGCTTGCTCATTCACTCACTCACCCACTCACCCCCTCACTCACTCACTCATTCACCCAACCACCCACTCACTCACTCACGCGCGCACTCATTCATTCATTCACTCACTCACGCAACACGGCTCTTTTTCTAGGGGTCAGGTGTGTGCAGCCCTGAGTAGCGCAGTATGAGGTCCTGGTTTGCCAGTCAGTGTACCAGCAAAGACATGTGGTCATGAACCAATATTCGGACCCGCCTTTGTTTTGACAGTAACACATATCATCAGTGTCAGCCCCATACAACCGAACTTAAGCCTATTGATTGATGAGTAACACTTTTGACAGCACCTACAAGTGCTGAAGTGCAGCTGAAACATGCAGCTGCTGAAGTAGGCAGGAGGGCAAGGAACGCCTTTGCGGCAGCTTGGAAGGCAGCTCTGAAGGGCTGCCATGTCACCAACATGAATTGAGACAGATTTGACTCTCATTGACATACTTTGCAATCTTCTGCTTTGCGCTGCAGCTGTCCAAGAGGGCAGGAGGGCCAGGAACGCCTTTGTAGCAGCTTGGAATGCGGCTGTGGAGGGCCGTCAGCTGAATGAGATGAGACCGCGGTTGCCAGAAGGCCCTGCTGCCGCTGCTGCCGCTGTGCAAGATGCACCTGCCAGGGAACACAGAAGCAGGTATGCATGTCATACTAATCATACAGATATAGTGATAAGTATATACAAATATATAGCCAGACAATGCAATCATGTATATAATTGCATTATCTGGCTGCATGGCCTACAGGAACAGGGCCCGTTGGCAGACAAAGGGGCTTTGCTTGTAGCTTATAGTCCTCCCCCCTCCCCTGCCCCCTCCCCCCTACCCCCAAAATTATGTTCGTGGCAGTTTCCATACAACTGCTTTTGGTCAAGGATAACAGGCATGAGGAGCAGCCCAGGTGCTGACCAGCGCTGTGCAAGTTACTTGTGACTGTTTGTACTGCTGTACAGGGGTATGCCCAGTTGCTCATCGCTACTGCCGTACAAAAACGCTGTAACTGCTGGAGGCACCATACACGGGTATGCCCAGGTGCTCGCCACCAGTGCTGTATAGCTTACATTGGGACTGGTTGTGATTTTGTGCAGGGACGGGGGTCAGAGGCATAAGCAAAACCCAGGTGCTTGTCATTCGTGCTGTACAGCTGCCCGCCGAAACTGTCTGTACTTCTGTACAGGGATAGGCATCACAGGCATAAGCCCAGGTGCTTGTTACTAGTGTTACAATGTAACAGTTGCAACTTTTGAATGTTTAGGGACAGGGATCATAGGCATAAGGAGGTGCACTGGCCGCCGCCGCTGATGGTGCCTGAACACTTGGAGGATGTTGAGGTGCCGGACTCTTTCAAGTGTCCCATTACCTTTGGGATCATGAAGGAGCCTGCCACCACACGCAGTGGTACGCATGCATGACATTTTGCCAGGCTGTGCATCCTTGGGAACGTGTATCTGAGATCTGAAAGGAATGGTATGCATGCCTGACAGCCTCAGCTGTTCATGTGTGTCCATCTGTTGATAACAGGCTTCGTGTCATCATCAGCTCCCTTTTGACATCCTTTGCCAACATACCAAGCAGGGTGTGTTCCCTACTAGCTAATGTGCAAGTTTGCTTTCACCTATTCGTGTGTGGTCATGCCTTTTGTCCCTCAGTATGTGGGTTAGAATCTTCTTCCTCTGCACCACACATGTCCAAAAAAGGCGGTCATGTCTTGTGCACCTGCGACTTGGTATGCGTCCACATTCATAGCATATTTGCAGCTGTGAAGCTGCTTAATGACTGCACATGAGATGGAATGTCCTTGCTTCGTGGAATTGTGGGGTCATGCATAGTCAGAGAGTATGGTGTATGCAGGCCTAACATATGACCGTCCTGCTATCATGCGATGGATTCAGCAGCATAGGAGGGACCCCACGACGGCCCAAAAACTCAAAGCACACCATCTTAGTCCTAATTTGAGTCTAAGGACAGTGATCCAAAGCTGGATTGACAGTCATCGATGACGTTGACTTATATGCAAATGCATTTAATCATAGTCAAGAACATGCAGTTGGAAGAATATGACTACCATTCGTGATTGCATGCCAAGCTGCAGCCAGTCTCACGTGTGCTTCAGCAAGTTCACATCTGTCATGTTATGAAGTGATTTGTCCACAGTATTAAACCAACACGTCAAAGCTGATTTGCACCAGGCTCAGAAAAAGCAACAAACGACTTCGCAAAAGCAGTGAGCTGAAGTAAAGTACTACACGCAAGACGCTGAAGCACGAGCCATGCGTTGCCATTGGAGGCAATGCTGTTTCTTGCCAGGAAAACTCGCACTCTCAGTATGCATCACATCAAACTTGATTGCTAAAATTGCGAGCTGCTTTGCTGCTGTCAAAGAAGTGCTCGTGTGATCTTCTTGCCTCGAGAACAAGCTTGTACCCTGCAACGCACAAGTAGCATCAGCATGCTTCTCCCTGACTTATTCGTGGCCCAACAAAACACCAAATGCAGCCCACAGTCACCTGTACGGTCATTTGAGAACCGAAAACAATCTAGCGGCTGTGCACTTGTCTATACACGCCCAGTAGTCAAAGTACTGCCCCGTGCAGTGAGCTCCACTGTGTCCCTTGATACGCTTAGTACATCGCTGGTAGGCAAGCAGTTGCTTCATGCACTCTGGCTTGCAGGAGTCTTCGATGGCGGGCTTGGGGTTCTCTGCATCATCTGACATTGCTTTCGCGTCTGCACTTCACCAATGCCAGACAGCGTTCCGGCTGTGGCGCGCTCAGGCTTTGTGCAGCGTTGTACAAAGCCTGGACAGAACCTGTGCATCTTCTTCTCTGTTGATGAAATTTTCCATGAAATCGGTCTGTCGTCTTCTTCTAAAACCAGCATCAGGCCAGATTCCGTCGGATTTTTTTTGCTGTCCAGCATTGCGAGCACAAGCAGCTGCAGCAGCATCGAATAGTTGTCTGCTGTACTGAGCAGATGTGTCATGATGCAAACGACTTGTGCTTCGAAATGTGTGTTGTAACACCTTTGGTGTGGCACAGCTGATCAGAAACTAATCCACGAAACTTGGTAGCACATGCTGTGCAGCAAATGCACAACTGGCCCAAACACACACTAATCGGCTGTGCCACGGAAGATCTCGTGTACACAGACCTGCAGAGTAAAGTGATCTCCGTGAAGCATTCACTGCACATGCAGATGCTAACACTCCTTTGGCTAGCTAAACCCACCTCTAACATCAACATGGAGAGAACATGTCATATGCAAAGAGCCTTATTGTGAAAGCGATAAGCAGTGCCTATCTGAGAGGCATCACAGTAAACACTTGTCAGCACACAAAATCACTATGAAGCAGCACTGCTAAACACAACATGCCATCAGAAACACCATACATGATCATGAAATCAAAATGTTTAAAAAACCCTTAGTATTTAGGACCCAGCCAAATGCACGGCAAAGTTGCTTTATAGCAGCCTGAAACTGACAGCTACGGTGCGTGGCAGCGCACAGCTCCATTCTGGCTTGGTATACAACAGAAGCCTGCTCTGCCTAAGCATTTGCTTGACCTGTAACAGCATTGCACAGGTTTACAAACAAAAAATGCTTACATTCTTCTTCTGCATGTGGACTAAGAGCAGCAACACTGCACATGTGAAAAACAGCACAACTGTACAGCAAGTCTTGATGGAAGACTGCAATACATGTGCATGGCAATGCTGTGCGAGTCCAAACTCAAGAGGATGGTCTCGGAAACAAATCGGCATGCTGGGGATGTCACATCTTCAACATCCCAGGCAAATGGCATGAACGCACTCTTTGCATCGCGTCATTCTTTGCAGGAACAAAGGAGCATATCCAAGTGTGGACAAAATGCAACACAGGAGACATGTTGTCTTTGCACTTTCAGCTTTTCCACGTGTTTATGTACATCTGGACAAGTAACACAGCACATCACAACTCACCTTCTTCAGGGACATTGCACTCATCCTCACACATGTCCAGGTCTGCCAAATTGCCTTGACCAGGCCCACAAATGAACTTCCTGATTGCTGGCCGGAAACTGGCGTTCATCAAGGCATGGATGCCATTGTCGATTGGGTGAACGATGAAAGGAATTGCTGCACAGCAACACAAAGCCTCAGTCTGCCAATGTCAAAGCAAGTGTGCACGCCCTTCAACAAGGGAACAAGAGGACAGGAGTGACATCAATGGAAGACGGATCTAGACTTGTGGAAGGGCATGTGGAGGCAGCTGTGTCTGACAGGAGGGGGGTTCTTTTGCAAATAGAAACCCGTGTGTCTGAGAGGGAATGCTCCCCAAGGAGCCCCTGGGGCAGGGCATCGCATGGAGCCCCATGGGTGTGTCAACATGCCTTGCCAAGCCCTCAGGCGGGAACAACCACCATCAAATTCTCTCATGTTTCAGTTACCACCTTATAGTCTGGGGCATGGAGCAAAGTGACTGACTCATCAGATATCATGGCTGAAAGGTACAGGTGAACGTGGCTCAATCAAACGTAAGGGCTTGAGTGTCTCTCACCTCCAAGACCTATCATGGTAGGCAGAGACTTGTCCACAAGCTGTGTGAAGGTGTCAGGAGAAATGTTCAGAACAGGCGCACACTGCTGGAAGGCTTGCTGCACAGCTGCCTGGTGCTCCAAGGGAACCAGGCCAGCATGAGCCAGTGCCACAACAGTGTGGATTGTGTAACCTGCATGGAGTCAGCGCACCACATGACTCTGCAGGCTGGCAAAGAATGCTTGCATCGGTGTGAATTGATGACATTGGAAGAACTTGCAGCACAGCTGCAAGTAGATCTGGTCTGCCCATGTCTGTGCAGCCCAAAAGGTGAAGTGGGTGACCTGGCAAGCCATCAGCAGATACGGGCTTCTGCAAGTCTTACTGCCAGCACTGCTAAACATGGAGTCATCCTTCACAACCCAAAATGAGGCAAGCAGGGACACCATCTGGTTGACAAGTACAGAATGCTGATCAGGACCGCGCAGAATTTCATCTTGAGGACCATTGCAGAGTGTGCATTTTGAGGCAGATTTTGAACACAGGCTTGGTTGGCAGAGTACTACAGATGCAAGCTTACATGACACGCGGCTATAAACTGCATGCAGACAGCTTGATTGGAGGCAGTCCAGCATGGTCATCAAGCACCATCTACATAGGCATATGCATATGCATGGGAACAGCATGCATGCACAAGCTTGCATGCATGCAGAACTGGGATCCTGCAGAAAGTACATGGTGCCTGCCTGGACAGATGACCGAAGCTAGCAGCTGCCACACGACAGTGTCCATGGCCCTCTCAAGAGATAGCAGCTTGACCAGTCTGAAACAGGCAGAATTGGGAAATGTCAGGTCATGACAACAGACACACACACACACCACTGGTGCAGTATGCATGACAGATGCAGGTGCAATGTAACATGCAGTGTAACAATCAAGTTGATGTCATAGTGCTGAGGGAGCCTTCGTTTGTTTGTGATGCAGAGCTGTTCCAGTCTGTGTCTGTTTGTCATTGGCAGCAATGAGGGTGTTTTGAAGTTTGCACAGTGCAGCAGAAGGAGGGCTGATCCAAGTGGATCCAACTGGACGGACATGCTGGTAGCTACCTGCCAGTGTTGACCTCAGGATGCAGACTTGCTCGAGACCCAAGTTCCTTCTCAGCTGACTTGTAGGCTCTCTGACCCTTGTCGTAGGTATCAACTAGCACATATGAGATGGCAACCGCATATGACAGGGGAACGCCCAGTGGGGGCAGCCAGGCAGCAAAGGCTTCCCTGTGGACACAGAAAAGATCATCTGGTCTCCTTACCAGCAGCAGTGAGACGCAGATTATAGTGCATACAGCAGCATCAGCAGCGAGTGCCAACTTCTGCCAACTAGCAGGTGTACTTATTTGCTACCAGGGCAGCGTAGCACGGTAGGCTGCCAATTGGCAGGCCAGAACGACTGGAAACAAGGCTACAAGCTTGCATGCAAGGTGTGTGACAGGGGAAAGGCTGACCCGCATTCGTTTGCATAGCCAAGATATCTCAAGGGCCCGTCTCGGAGGGGGTCAAACTCAATGCCTGTGCTCTCTGCTTCTTCCGATGCTGTGAAGCCAAGCTTGTCTTTGGCTTTGCTCCAAAAATTCTTTACTTTGACTTCGGGGAATGCGCCGGGCTCACGGCGAGGGAAAAATCCATCGTCTTTTGATGCATCCTCATGCGGATAGCGATCCTGCCCGCAGTCTGCGTGCTGGGCGGGTTTCTTGCTGCTCTGTTGGCTGCTCTGTACAGCTTGAACCCGGCAGGAACATCTGCGGGGACGCTTGGCTGGCAGTTGTGCAAAGCCGGCGCATCCTGGATGCTTGACTCCGGTTGTGTGCATATTGCGCAGGGATTACAAGGTGGCTTTGGGACAGGGAGGAGTCAGCAGTGCAAGCTTGCAGTTCCAAACACTGATCTCTTGCCTATATTATCGGTCAGCTTAACAGGGGAGGGGAAGCGTCGATAAACAGCGCACGCGTACTTAGCAACGTGGGATGGGCAAACGTCGCAATAGAGTCCCTGCACAGCTTCGTCAACGACTGATGTTCTTTCGGACTTCTGACCGCACCTGGCCTTGTCACATGCAATTTAGTCATGCCGAGCTGTCAATCTGGAAGTGAATGGCAAGTCAACGGCCCGCATTGACGATTCGCGATTCATGGCAGCAGATGCCTGCACGACCGATGAACCTAATCAAGATATATATTGGCAAAATGACATGGTGCATAGCTCACACAAAACCAGTGACGCCCGCTGCTGTCCTGATTGGGCGCCAGATGCATCAATCGAAAGGCCACAGCGGATTACACACGCTTCTGTTTTACAATCCATTCAAAGCTTACAGCTGATATATCTGACGTACTATTATATAATACTTCCAAAAGAAACCCTCAGTTATTTCGGGCTTCAAGCTTCTTGTCCTGCATCCATAAAGCCTCCAAGGCCGCCCAATGCACCAAGGAACGCTGTAGAGGCATGGTGACCACCGCCACTGCTGCGGCCACCACCGCCGCCAGGCCTGCCTTGGCCACCTTGCTTCTGAGCAAAATCATACTTCAGCAGATTGGCCCTCAGAAGGAGCGCCTTGGTGTCGCCAAGATACTGCTCAGCTGCAAAACAAGGAGATACTTTGTGCAACAGAGCAGAGTCAACCCTCAGCAGAGTAGACTTTCACACAAGTGCTCACAGAGACACTGCTCAAGTTGCAGGTAATTTGATTCTGCTTGGCTACATACCATCAACCAATCTGATAATCAGATTGACTGACTGACTGATTGAATGGTTGATCGACAAACCTACATCGAGCTTCATGCAGTCCTTCACATGTTCACTCTGCTAGCTTTCATGACAACTACTGACAAAAGCAGCAGGCTTGCTGCAGAGCCCACAGCTGTCATCATCAACATGAAGCAGCGCCAGGCTCATGAGTTCTAGCGCAGCAATCTATGGTTGCCAAGCCTACCAGCACCCAATGCTACGTCAGATACAGAATGCAGAGCATACAAGCCTGACCGTGTGAGCACAGCTGCATGGTTGTACAATGCAGCACGTACACAAGTTCCAAGCAAGCACATCACATCTGGCTCTGCAAGCCCTAACTTGGACAGTAATTTATACGCGGACGTAACTATAAATATGACTACAGATATAGATATAAGTATAACTGTAGACATAATATGAAAACATGCGGACATAAACCATGACACCCCAGACTGAAAACGCTGCATCACATGGACCCACCTGTGCGGAGGGCTGACTGGAAGGTGGCCTTGCGTTGGTCGGCATGGCGTGCATACAGCACTTTGTTGTGGCTGTCAATGCGAGCCTGGATTTGATCAGTCTGGATCAGCTCTGCTAGCTCCTTCTCTAATCCACTGCACGACACATGATGGATTGGTCGCAAGATCAGGCCCTTTCAGTCTGGAATAGCTTTGCTAGCTCCTCTTCCTGCCAACATAATGAATGGCGGCCTATGCTTTCAGCAGGGGCAATTTGCAACGTCCCACCAGACAACAGCTGCTGAATTGACTGTCTGAGGGGTCCAGCTGTGTGACACATCTTGTGTGCTGGCTGGGCTGAGTGTGGCGTGTGCACCTCACGTCATCGTGAACATCACTCAGCAAGCCAACACAGCATGCCAAAGTTCATGTGCCTGAAAATACAGCTTCGCCAATGACCGATACACCACCTTGGCACATGCACACCATTCATTATCAGTCACTCACACGTTCATTCGTTCGTTTCTTCGTTCACTTACTCTCTCACTGGCTCGCTTGTGTGCTCAATCACTCATTCATCACTCATTCCCTCATTACTTTGTTCATTATTTAATTCATTCATTTGCTCACTCATTCATTCATGCATTCATCTGTTCATTCATGCATTCGTTCATTCGTGCATTTGTTTGTTGATGCATTTATTTCATTCCATGTCTTGCCTTAGGGTCAGGTATGTACAGCCCCAAGTAGCTCCTGCCCATTTTGGCAGTTAGCCTACCATGCAAACAGAGTTGCACCATACTGTGCAGTACAGATTCAGGCAGACACACACCTGACATCAGTCTTGAAGGCCTCTGCCATGGTGGGAAGATTCACAGATGTGAACGGTGTGGTGTACTGAACCAGGGCTCTGCTACGAATCTGCACATTTCACAGAACATTATTTGAGCCAAGCTTCCAGCACACAACCAGGGTCGAAGTCTGCAATGTAGCTGTTGATGGATGTTGCTTTGCAGCACTTTGTACAGCATCATGAACCAGTTGCTTGCAATGAGTGCATGACTGCATGATGACTGCATGACTGCAACAGCAGCTTTGGAGTCACTAGCAGACTGACAAAAAACATAAATCACCAGCCTTGAGAATGTGTGCTCCACAACACTAAAAAAGATGTCATGCAATAAGCTGGCCTCAATGCAGCCCTCATGCATATGCTTTAGGCATCCATGCATCCAGTCATTGCACATGTGATTTTGCCTAGGGTCAGGTATGTAAATACTGAACAGCTGTAGCTGTAGATGCTTCAGCTCAGGCAAGTGATCACTCCTGCATGCAGTCAACCAGCTTGTTGCACAGGAAATGCATGGCTGACCTCTACATGATCAGCACACTGACTACCCAGCGTGTTCATGGAGTGGGCAGGTTACTTCCACTTTGTGCAAGTAGGCTATTCACAGCAAAGAGGAAGCCAGTGTACAGAGACGCAGGACACAAATGCATGGGCTGTCACAGTGGGAGCAAATATGCACAGGTGTACTCACCGCATCATACAGGGTGTTGAGGTGCACATGTGCATGGAGGTCCAGCTCTAGCATGGGCCGTAGCTTGGTCAGATGGCTCAGGCAGGAAGCATAGCGGCTGCCATAGAAGTCATTCACCAGTTCTCGCACCTGAAACACCAGAAAGACAGGCATCACCGCCTGCTGCTGAACGATGCAAAGTCATGCTCAGGCAGCAGTCATGATCTAATTATCAGCACCAACATGATCATCCCTATACATTGTTTCAAAAGAGCACATGCAAAGTCAACTGCCACACTGAGGACTCGTGACTAGTAACATATAGCTCAACTGCCAGCTCTGGTGCCTGAGTATCATAAGACAGCAACCCTAGCTAGTACTGTAGGAGGCTCAACAAGAGGCTATAATCTCGAACAACAAAGTAAGATACAATGGGACTAGGAGACCTAGGCATAGCACCATCAAGGCAAACATGGCACTATGAGACCAAAGCGCGGCACCGCAACAACACGCAATCAAGGCATAGCGTCATAAAACCAAGGCGTAGCTTCTGGGAATCATGACTCCAACGCTTAGTGTCATGAAATCAAAACAAAACACCATGAGTTCATGACTCCAAAGCTTAGCATCATGAAATCAAGGCAAAGCACCATGAGACCATGGCAGCAAGGCATAGCACCATGGCAGCAAGGCAAAACACCATGAGACCATAGCAGCAAGGCATAGCACCATGGCACCAAGGCAAAGCACCATGAGACCATAGCAGCAAGGCATAGCACCATTGCAGCAAGGCATAGCACCATTGCAGCAAGGCAAAGCGCCATGAGACCATGGCAGCAAAGCATAGCACCATGGCAGCAAGGCAAAGCAGCATGAGATCAGCATCCTGAAGCTGCGACAGCATTTAAAAAGACACCTTGCAAGACTGCATTGCTGTTGTTGGTACTGTCAACAGCGGGATTGAGCAAGATAGTGTCTGCCAGCATAGTGGCTCAACTGATGAGACACCCACAGACTTAAACAAAGTATGACGCCAAGGTGATTCCTACCAAGATGCATTGCTGGTGCTCACTGCAAAGTCTGCTTTGAGACACTAGCAGCAATCAGTGACAGAAGCACGTGATCCCTGTGAGACTTCGCTCATTCTTTCGTTCATTCGGTTGTTTGTTCGGTCATTGGCTTCTTCATTCATACGCTCACCCATTCATTCATTCACTCATTCATGAAGACATGTCTTCCCCTAAGGTCAGGTGCAGACAACGTGTCAGAATGGCTATTATAGCAACTCCAATGAGGTTCACACCATAAGTGCAGCAAGGGCAGTGGCCCTCAAGGGCTGTCAGAGCATGCAAAAAAGGAGTTGCGCAGGCTCAGCACCCAGTGCAACATGATGTTGACCGCATATGCCACAAGGAGAGTCATTACCTCAGGGTTGACTTCCATGTAGTCCCGAAAGCTGACGTTGTTAATGACATGGTGTCGAAGCTCACATCTGTCAAAGGATGCAAGAGCACACAGGCCACCATACACTGCCACATCTTGAGCAGACAGGACATCATGATATTGTGTGCCCATCTCATTTGGAACCTGCAGTGAACATTGCGTGAGAATAGAAGAATAGACATGCCAAGTTTGCAGTGTTGCCAAATCACAGGTCTTAGTCATGGTAGCCCCACAGTCCTCCAAGAGCTTGAGAGGCAGCCTTTGCACTGCACATTGTGATGCTGGATGCCCATCTTGTTGGGGACCTGTAAAACGTTGCATCAGGCTAGCAGGTCAGCAGCATTGCATTACATTCACCGATTGCTGAATCACACGTGCCAGTCAGGGTGGCCATGCAGACCTGCATGAGGCTGTCACACCTTAAGCAGACAATCCCCAAACGCCTATTTTAATTCAGAAACGTCCATTCTACAGTGAAAATTTAAACCCAGAAACGCCTGGGGACAGTAAAAAATGTGTTTCTACGTTGGGGAGATGTTTCAGGACATTGTGATGCTGGGTGCCCATCTTGTTGGGGTCCTGCAAAACATTGCAGCAGACTAGCAGGTCAGCAACACCATATTTGGTGGCTGCTATTTCACCTGTACCAGTCATGATAGCCATGCAGCCCTCCATGAGGCTGGCACAGTTCATTCATTCATTCATTCATTCGTCCATCCGTCCAACGATCCATCCATCCATCCATCCATTCATGCATGCACTCACTCACTCACTCACTCACTCACTCACTCACTCATCCATGAATCCATCCACTCACTCACTCACTCATTCACTCACTCATCCATGAACCCATCCATTCGTCCATCCATTCATTCAATATGTGTCATTCCCTAGGATCACGTACGTACAGTCCTGACTAGCTCCCTGGATGCAATGTTGCACTTGGTCACGTGCAACGACCTGTTGCATTGACGACGTCCCTCACACAGAAAACAGAATCTACATTTTCTTCCAATGGGAGGTAATGGCTTCTGTTTCAGGCCCAACATGGCAGCCTCTGACTGGTGCGTCACAGTTGATCATAAATGCCAACATTGCGTCTATGGCTTGAGGCAAAGTTGATGGCTGGGAAAATATTTTGGATTGCAGTCATTGCAAACTTTGCAAGGAGAAAAGATGACTTGAACATGGTTTGCAAACATCCCCAGGTTTCATAGTGCAAGATGCTTTAGTTACATTCTATAGGCGGTAATAAGGGGTACAGCAATTTTGCCGATGACCAATAACTATTTGGGATGTCGTTGCATTCTTCCAGCCCTTCTAGCAACCCAAAATTACTTCCTGTTACACCATGCAGACTTGCTTGTGCATGTAGTGATCACTGGGGAGAACAGCAAGCAGCCAGAACCCACCTCTGTGAATCTCTTTGCAGCTTGCTTGTACTTTTTTGCTTGTAGAAATGCCAGGCCTGCAGCTGCTTTGAGCTTTCCCGCCACCACAGGGTCCTGCATAGCACACACACATACTTGATGGCAATGCCACCATTGTCGCACATGTCATTATGCAATTGACACTGTATGGGAAGGCTGGCACAAAAGATTTGCAGTGTACTGTCACAAACAATTTTGCAGTGTTCTGTCAACAACAAAGTTCGCAGTAGACTGTCATAAACAGCTTTGCAGGTTACAAGTGTGATGCACAGCGTGGATGCATGAAACTTGCATGGCCAAAAGGTAGCTGTCATTACAAACTCTCTCATGCCATTGGAGAATGCACTATACAGCATATGCACAGTATATAGCATATATGCACTGTACAGCACATATGCATGTTCACGCTAAGGCCAACCCCCCCCCTAAAGCCCCTATGCACAGGCCACCCCCATGCTACCCCCACAAGCTTACATGGAGCTTCCTGATGTCAGGACATTTGGCAGTGACACAGCAAGAGGAAGCAGCGACACATATGTAACTGCATACTTATTACACGTCAGGCTCCACAAACGCTCAGAGCCACAGTGCGGTGTGGTCACGCACTGATGTGGTGCTACATGAGTAACTGGAGCATTGTCAAAGCTAAGCAGTGCCTGCAAGCATAATGAACGCGCATGTCCCATGCAGCATCTGCATGTCAGGTGTTTGTGAAACAACACAGCCTTGAGCAGCAGCATACCTGCACTTCTGGAGTTTGCTCTGCTTTGGAGATGTAGTTGTTGACGTGCACATAGTTGCCCAGCTCGATGCTAACCTTGATGACATTCAGACACATCTGGATGACATGCTTGCCGGTGGTGCAATAGTCTCTGGTCCTCACATAGCTTTTGAATGCATTCTGCAGGCATGGCAAGCTTTTGAAAGAATTTCGCAGAAAATTTTATAACAGCAAATAGGCTCTTGATGTCATTCTATGCGCGCATGCTGGAGGCATGGTGAGCTTTCAGGAAGTCTTCATGATTCTGTTGCTACACTCTATGCACATTCATTTCTTGATCATCCTCACATAGCTTTTGAACGCATTCTGCAGGCATAGCAAGGAAGTCTGTAGGCTCTTGTTGCTATCCTCTGTGCACATACATGTCTACTTTGTCCTCACATGTGCAGACATGTTTGTGCGTGTGCTTGCTGCTTGATGGACAGTTGGATGAAACAACTTGTGCAGCAAATTATGGCATCCGAATATAGGGATGACATGAAACCGCTGATGTTATGGAATCATGATTTGATGCAAAGACAATGCCTCTGCTGTCCTAAAAAAGTAGTCTTCATCAACTGCTGACACATGCTACAGGGTTCTTTCTGCCAATGCTGTCAAGATCAATTAGGGGCATTTTGAGACGCAGACCTGCAAGTCTCCTGTGCCATAGTAGAAATCCCCCATGTCATTGTGACCCATGCGTATACTCTCCTTGATGAGATTTGTCTTGTGGTTGTTAAGTTCAGCCTCCAGCCTGTCATGGCGCTGAGCTGCTTTGCGCTCTTTCTGATCTATCTGCGCCCTGAAGCATACACAGAAGGTAGACTGACAGCTTTGAAAACACACTGTCACTGTGTTGACCACGCAAGGCTTCTGCGTTTGGAACGTACCGGTTGACGATACCACCCCCAAACTTGAGCGCCACCTCCTGATATCTTTGTGTGTCGTCACTCTGCAAGGCAAATTGGCCTCAGGTACAGGATAGTACAGGGATCAGGCAAAGTTCTCTGTCTGTAATATACCTGACTCAGCTCCTCCAAAGCTAGCCGCAAAGCATCTTCTCCGAAGGCAGTACCCTGTTTGGATCTGGCGATGAATAACAAGCGATCCACCCTGGCATGGCTGACATAGTTGCTGGCATATGCCTGCAAAACAGGCCGGTACCATATGCTCCGTTTGTGGTTGATAAGCAAGTTTTTCTGTTCGCCGGCAGACGGAACATAGCGTACCTCTAACTCAAAAGGCTGGTCTTCCTCCATAGCATCCATGACGAGACGCAGTATTCAGCTCGTCCGACAAGTCGATCAAGGCCCTATGATCTGTGACTACGAGCTCGAGCTCCTCGCAGAGGCTAAGATTTTGTGCGAAAATGCTGATATTTGTGACAACTGTTCTCACTGAGAAACGGTCATGTGCAGAACGCTTGTGTCCAGGGAATGTCAGGGAATGTTTAGCAAGCAAGTTAGCAGGCAGACACGAGCGAACTGTGTGCTGGACGGCGTCCACTAACCTGGTGGACAGGGTAGTGATGTATGTCCGTCTGTTGGCTACGTGTAATGCTTACTGCTTGATTAAACTGACTGAAGCTGGCAGGGAGGCGTGTAGGCATAACTACATTGGATCCATGTGATATAGCCGGGGAGCAGACTCGACTGAAGGCAACCTGAAGGGCATGGGTGTTGGTTACACATTGCCTAGAATCTGAGCCCATCTAATTTAGACTATGCATTATAATTAATCATTCATAGGCCATTACATGTCATCATCAAGTGGTGAGACCAACTCAGGTCAAACACATGGATGGCAGACATCGTAACAATGCTGGGTCCACCTTCAGCATACCCTTCTGGCTGCTGCATGTAGATTGTCTCCTCCAAATCACCGTTGAGGAAGGCAGTCTTGATGTCCAGCTGGTGG
>JAABUP010003695.1_pt1 | contig 26663 bp, 24 predicted proteins | sample 5559201 | NCBI WGS metagenome assembly JAABUP01 (sample SAMN10711887, study PRJNA513373) | rock metagenome | isolation source: Antarctica rocks | place: Antarctica | reverse complement strand
CTGGACGTGACCTGCCCGGCCTGGTCCGCGAGCAGAACGGCAACGTCACCAGGAAGGCGGAGGAGGTCCGCCGGCTCCAGGCCGAGGTCGACCGGCTCTCCGCCGCCGCGGCGCCGGGCAACACCGACGTCCAGGGCGTGGCGACCCAGGCGCAGGCGCTGGCCGCGGCCGTGGGCACGCAGGCTGTCCACGGCCCCGCCGTCACCGTCAGCCTCGACGATGCCCACCGCACCGCAGCGTCGCTGCCCAAGCCATACGGACCGGACGACATCGTCGTGCACCAGCAGGACGTCCAGGCCGTCGTCAACGCGCTGTGGGCCGGTGGGGCCGAGGCGATGATGATCCAGGACCAGCGGGTGATCTCCACTTCGGCGATCCGGTGTGTCGGCAACACCCTCATCCTGCAGGGCCGGGTCTACTCCCCGCCCTATGTCGTCACGGCGATCGGCGACCAGAACGCGCTGAAGGCGTCCCTGGGCGCCGACGCGCAGGTGGAGATCTACCGGGAGTGGGTGGCCGAGGTCGGGCTGGGCTACGAGGTGACCACTGCGCCGGACCGGACGCTCCCGGCATACTCTGGGCCGGTGACGCAGCAGGTGGCGTCGGTGGGTCGGTGAGAGCAGCTCTCGCCACCACGCCCCAAGCTGCCGTTCCACAACGTCACGGCCTCGACCCCTCGGCCGCACCCAGCACGGGAGACACCTCGCGATGAGCACCACCGCCAGCGTCGCGGACGCGAACCGCCCCACCACGCGGATCCTCGTCGTCGACAACTACGACAGCTTCGTCTTCACCATCGTCGGCTACCTCCAGCAGCTCGGCGCCGAGTGTGAGGTCGTCCGCAACGACGCCATCACGCCGGCGGACGGCGCCGACTTCGACGGGGTGCTCATCTCCCCGGGACCCGGGACCCCGGAGGAGGCCGGCGTCTCCATGGCGATGGTCGAGGCGTGCGCCGAGCGCCGCCAGTCGATGCTCGGAGTCTGTCTCGGCCACCAGGCTCTCGGCGTCGTCATGGGCGCCACCGTGGGCCGGGCACCCGAGCTGCTCCACGGCAAGACCTCTCTCGTCCACCACGACGACACGGGGGTGGTCGCGGGACTGCCCACCCCGTTTGTCGCGACCCGTTACCACTCGCTGACCATCGACCCGGCGACCCGGCCCGACACGCTCGTGACGAACGGGCACACCGACTCCGGCATCATCATGGCCGTCCGGCACATCGATCTGCCGCTGCACGGCGTGCAGTTCCATCCCGAGAGCGTCCTGACCCAGGGTGGTCACCGGATCCTCGGCAACTGGCTCGTGACCTGCGGGATGACCGACGCGGTGGAGCGCTCGGTCGGGCTCAGCCCCCTGGTCCACGACGCGGCAGCAGTCGCCGGCCGGGTGGCCGCTCGGTGACGACTCCCCACGTGGCCTCCTGACGAGACCCGGCGTGGCCTCCTGACAAGAGCCGGTGGGTCGCACAGACGGAGGCTCAGGCCGGCGGCGGCGGCGTGGGCGGCGGCGGCGTGGGCGGCGGCGGGGTGGTCGGCGGCGGGGTGGTCGGCGGCGGGGTGGTCGGCGGCAGGGTCGTCGTCGTCGGCGGCGGCGGCGTGGGCGTGGGCGTGGGCGGCGGCGTGGGCGTGGGCGGCGGCGTGGGCGTGGGCGGCGGCGTCGGCGGCGGCGTCGGCCGCACGGTCATCGTCATCGTCGGGGTCGGGGTCGGGGTCGGGGTCGGGGTCGGGGGCCGGGCCGTCACCGTCGCGGTTGCCGTGGCCGTGGCCGTGGCCGTGACGGTGGTCGTCGTGGGCGGGAGGCGACGGGCGATCTTGAGGGTCACCTTGGTGCCGGCGTCGACGACCGTGGTCGGGGCGGGGTCCTGGTCAAGCACCGTCCCCTCCGGGGCGCTCGGGTCGTCCGCCTCGGTGATCACCGCGCCGAGACCGACCTGCGTCAGCGCCGCCTGCGCCACGGAGAAGTGCTTGGTCCTGACGTCGGGGACCGGCACCTTGCCGCTGGCGACGCGCAGGGTGATCGTCGTCGTCAGGGGGACGACGGTCCCGCTCGGCGGGTCGGTGCTGACCACCTTGTCCTTCTGCTGGCTCGGGTCGTCGACGAGCTGCACCGTCTGCACCGCGAAACCCGCCTGCGTCAGGGAGGTCGTCGCGGCGGCCTCCGTGAAGCCGGCCAGACTGGGCACGGGGGACTGGCCGGGTCCCGTCGAGACACTCAGCTGCACTGGCGTCCCGACGTTGACCCGGGTGCCCGGATCCGGATTCTGGTCGACGACCTGGCCCTGGGGCGCGGTGTTGCTGCTGACGTTGTTGACCTGAGGGGTCAGCTTGCGCGTGCTCAGGGCGGACCGTGCCGCCTCCATCTGGGTCCCGACCACCTCCGGCACGGCGACCTGGTCCGCCTGCTGGTTCTGCTGGAGGGCATTGCGTCCGGCGATGAGCACGAGAGCCAGCACGGCGAGAACGGCCAGCGCGAGCAGGACGTATGCCGGTCCGCGCCGCTTGCGCTCCTCGTCGTCCGGGTCGTGGCCGACGGGCGGAAGGCTTCCCGTGTTCGCGTCGCGCTGCTGGGACGTTCGCTGGGCGGCAGGGGGAGCCGTGAGCAGAACCGTCGAGGTGGCCGTCGCCACAGCCGTGCCGGCAGCAGCAGCGCTGAGCTGGCGACCCTGACGCGCGGCGGCAACGTCGTTGCGGAACTCGTTGGCGCTCTGGTAGCGCCCCTCGCGGTCCTTCACCAGGGCGTGGAGGGTGATTTGGTCGTAGGGGGTCGGAACGTCAGGGTTGAAGGCCGACGGCGCCTGCGGCGTCTCGCCGACGTGCTGGTAGGCGATCGACACGGGCGAGTCGCCCGTGAAAGGGGAACGTCCGGCCAGGAGCTCGAAGAGCAGGCACCCCGCCGAGTAGAGGTCGGAGCGGGCGTCAACCGGCTGGCCCTGGGCCTGCTCCGGGGAGAGGTACTGGGCCGTGCCGATGACGGCCTGCGTCTGGGTCATCGTCGCCGCCGTGTCAGCCACCGCCCGGGCAATCCCGAAGTCCATGACCTTTACCTCGCCGGCCCTGGTCAGCATGACGTTGGCCGGCTTGATGTCCCGGTGCACGATGCCCATCCGGTGGCTGTAGCCCAGGGCGGAGAGGACCCCCTCCATGATCCTGGCCGCCTCCGCTGGCGCCACGACCTTCTCCCGGAGCAGCGTGTCCCGCAGCGTCTCGCCGTCGACGATTTCCATGACGATGTAGGGCAGGGGCACCGAGGCGCCTCCCACGTCGGTGGCGGTGTCCTCACCAGAGTCGTAGATGGCCACGATCGAGGGGTGGTTCAGGCCCGCGGCCGACTGCGCCTCACGGCGGAAGCGGGTGAGGAAGCTGGAGTCCCTCGCGAGGTCGGAGCGCAGCATCTTGATCGCCACGGGTCGACCGAGCCTGGTGTCGTGGCCGAGATGCACCTCCGCCATCCCCCCGCGGCCGATGAGCTCGGCGACCTCGTAGCGGCCGCCGAGCAGTCGAGGTGCGCTCATCCGCGGACCACCTTCGTGCGCTGTGCCGCCACCCGCGCCGTCCGGTCAGCCACGGTTGCCGCCACTGCCCTTCGAGGCGCCAGCCGGGCTCCTGGGGCCGGCCGTTGCCGAGCCGTCGGAGACCGACAGCGCGATCGGCTGGCCGAGGTCGACCTTCCCCCCCGGGCTGATCGCGGTGACGGTGCCCGCCTTGTCCCTGCTCGTCACCGGCTGCTGCCCGATGTTGGTGAAGCCCTGGGCACTGAGGCCGGCGACCGCCTCGTTGACGTCCTTGCCGACGTAGTCCTTCGCCTTGATCTGGCCGGTGGCTGCCGCAGCCGTTGGGGAGGGCGGCGCGGGCGGCGCGGGTGGTGGCGGGGGCTGCGCGGGCGTCGTCGGCGTCACCGTGACGGTGGCCGTCGGGGTGAGCGTGACGGTGGGCGTCGGGGTGAGCGTGACGGTGGGCGTCGGGGTGAGCGTGACGGTGGGCGTCGGGGTTGGGGTGACGGTGGGCGTCGGGGTTGGGGTGACGGTGGGCGTCGGGGTGGGCGCGGTAGGGGTGATGGGCGTCGGCGGCCGCTGGCTCGCTGTGGCGGCGACGCTCTGCGAGGCAGTGGGAGTCACCGTGCGATCGGGAGCGGGGGTGCGAGCGCTGTTGCCGGCGTACTGCCACACCAGGAACGCGATCGCCACCAGGGCGACGAGGACCGGCAGCCACCACCATCCGGCTCCGGAGCGGCGCCTGCGCTCCTGCCTCGGAGGCGAAGCCCGGCGACCCACCCTCTCGGGCTCCGGGGCGACGGGCGACGGGCCGGGCATCACCTGGGTCGCGCCCACCGGCAGGGGGCGGGGCACGACCTGGGTCGACGCGGGACCGGTCTGGCTGGGTGGCATCACCGAGGTGGCCGGGCCGACGTGCGCGAGCCCGCCCACCGGCATACCGAGACTTGCGGCGAGCTGCGCCGCTGAGGTCGGGCGGGCGGCAGGGTCCTTGGCCATGCACGACTCGATGATGCGGCGCAGGTCGGCCGGCACCGAGTCCGGCAGGGGCGGCACGGGGTCGTTGACCTGGGACAGCGCCGTGGCGACGGCTGAACCCGAGTCGAAGGGCCTTCTCCCCGTGAGCATCTCGTGACCCACGACACCGAGGGCATAGATGTCGCTGGCACCGGTCGCGGACCGGCCGACCGCCTGCTCGGGGGCCAGGTAGTGCGGGGTGCCGAGCACCTCGCCGGTGCGGGTGTGCCCTGCGCTGTCGGTCGCCCGCGCGATGCCGAAGTCGGTCAGCTTGACCCGCCCCTCCGGCGTGATGAGGATGTTGGCCGGCTTGACGTCGCGGTGGACGACGCCGGCGGCGTGCGCGGCGGCCAGCGCGAGGGCGGCCTGTCCGAGGATCGCGCGGACCCGCTCCGGCGCCAGCGGGCCCTGGCTGATGATCTGCGAGAGCGGCTGCCCCTCGACGAGCTCCATGACGAGGTAGGCGTCGCCTCCGTCCTCGCCGTAGTCGTAGACCGTCGCGATGTTGGGATGGGACAACGATGCCGTATGCCGCGCCTCGTCGCGGAAGCGGTCGGCGAAGGTCGGGTCGCTGGAGGCGTTCGGGCGCATCACCTTGACGGCGACCTCCCGGCCGAGGATGGAGTCGCTGGCCTTCCAGACGTCGCCCATCCCGCCCGAGGCGATGGGTTCGGTCAGGGTGTAGCGGTTGCCCAGCATCATGCCCTGGTGGGGGTTCATTGCCTGAGCACCGCTTCCATGACCGACTTCGCGATCGGGCCACCGAGCAGGCCACCTGCCGCCTCGCTCCCGGCGTTGCCCCCGTCCTCGACAACGACCGCGACAGCCACCCGTGGGTCGTTCGCCGGGGCGAAGGAGGTGAACCACGCGTGCGGCGCCCGGCCGTTGCCCTGCTGGGCGGTGCCGGTCTTGCCGGCGACCTCGATGCCGTTGATCTTGGCGGGCTTGCCGGTGCCGTTGTCGACGACCGAGACCAGCATCCGGGTCAGCGCGGCTGCCGTGTCGTTGGACACGGCCACCGAGAGCTGCTCGGGGCCGTGCGCGTCGATGGACTCGAGGTTGGCCCCGAGGACGTCCTGGACGAGGTAGGGACGCATGACGATCCCGTGGTTCGCGATCGCCGCGCTGACCATGGCCACCTGCAGGGGGGTGACCCGCACGTCGTACTGGCCGACGGCCGACTGCGCCAGCTGAGGCGGGCTCAGCTGCGCGGGAACGATGCTCGGCTCGACCCTGGTCGGGATCCGCAGGGTCTGACCGAACCCGAACTTCGCGGCCTGCGTGCGCAGCGCGTCGCCACCCAGCTGGATGCCGAGATAGCCGAACGCCGTGTTGCAGGAGATCTCGAGCGCGTGCTGCAGGGTCGTCGCGTTGTTCGGCCCACACGGCTTGCGGTCGTAGTTGGGCAGGCCGACGCTGGTCTGGGGCAGATCCAGGACCGACGGGGCAGGGATCTGGCTCTGCTCGTCGACGACCTTGCCCTCGAGGGCGGCGGAGGCCGTGACGATCTTGAAGACCGACCCCGGCGGGTAGAGGTTGCCGGAGACCGCCCGGTTGACCATGGGCTGGGTCGGGTCGCTGGTGTTTGCCGTCCAGGCTTTGGTCACTGCGGCCTGGTCATGCTGGGAGAGCTGGTTGGGGTCGTACTGCGGGTGGGACACCATGGCAAGGATCGCGCCGGTCTTGGGGTCGAGGGCGACGACCGCTCCTCGTTGGTTCCCCAGCGCCTTGTCGGCGGCCTCCTGCGCCTGGGGGTTGATCGTCAGCTTCAGACTCGCCCCGGTCTGCTGGCGACCCGTGAGCAGGTCGGTGACCCGGCGGTAGAACAGCTCGTCGGACGAGCCCGATAGCAGCTCGTCATCGGAGCCCTCGAGGCCACCGCCGGCGCCGTAGGTGTAGGAGAAATAGCCCGTGACGGCCGAGTAGAGCGGTCCTTGGGGGTAGGTGCGGAGGTACGTGATCGCCTGGTCCGGTGACGGCACGGAACGGGCAACGGGCTGGTCGCCGACGATGATGCTGCCGCGGTCGCGCGAGTAGTTGTCGAGCAGCGTCCGCCGGTTGTCGGACCTGGCGTTGATCGACGGGGCCTGGACGAACTGGATCAGCGTGGACGAGATGAGCAGGGCTGCGAACAGCATGGAGACGAGCACGGAGATGCGGCGGACGGGAGCGTTCACGACAGCACCACGACCTCGGTCTCCGCGTGCGGGCTCGAGACCCGCGGCTGGGGCTCGGCGGCGGGCACGGGGCGACGAGCCTGGTCGGAGATGCGCAGCAGGAGCGCCATGAGCGTCCAGTTGGCGAGCAGCGCCGAGCCCCCGAGGGACATGAACGGCGTCGTCAGCCCGGTGAGCGGGATGACGCGGGTGACGCCGCCGATGACGACGAAGACCTGGAGGGCGACGGAGAAGGACAGGCCCATGGCGAGGAGCTTGCCGAAGCCGTCGCGCACTCCGAGTGCGGTTCGCAGCCCGCGTTCGACGAACAGGGCGTAGAGAACGAGGAGGGCGCAGACGCCGAACAGGCCGAGCTCCTCGCCGAAGCTGGGGAAGATGAAGTCGCTGTTGGCGAAGGCGACCATCCACGGCCGCCCCTGGCCCAGGCCGGTGCCGAAGAGCCCTCCGGCGGCCATCCCCATGAGGCCCTTGGCGAGCTGGTCCGACTGCTCGAGCGAGGCCGATGAGAAGGGGTCCAGCCACAGGGCGACCCGCTCCTGCACGTGCCCGAACAGCCGGAACGCGAGGTAGGCGCCGCCGGCGAACAGGAGGAGGCCGATGGCGATCCAGCCGACCCGTTCGGTGGCGACGTAGAGCATGGCGACGAAGAGGCCGAAGAACAGCAGGGACGAGCCGAGATCCTTCTCGAACACCAGGACCGCGAGGCTGGTCAGCCAGGCGATGAGGATCGGGCCGAGGTCGCGCCCGCGGGGGAAGGTGAACCCGAGGACCTTCCGGCCGGCGAGCGACAGCACGTCCCTGACCTGGACGAGGTAGCCGGCGAAGAAGATCGTCAACGCGATCTTGGCGATCTCGCCGGGCTGGAAGGACAGCGGCCCGATCCGGACCCAGATCCGTGAGCCGTAGACCGTCTGTCCGAGCACGGGGAGCAGGGGCAGCAGGAGGAGGACGAGACCGATCGCCATGGCGGTGAACGCCTTTCGCCGCAGCATCCGGTGGTCCTTGAGGACGACGATCACGACCGTGGCGATGACGACCGAGAGCCCGGTCCACAGCAGCTGGCGAGCGGCGTCGCTGTTGAGCCCCGTGCGACCTTGCGACAGGTCGATCCGGTGGATCATGACCAGACCGAAACCGTTGAGCAGCGTGGCGATCGGCAGGAGCAACGGGTCGGCGTAGGAGGCCTTCCAGCGCAGCACGAGGTGGAACGCGACGGCCAGTGCGAGCAGACCGCCGCCCACGGTGACGAGCTGGGCCGGGAGCCTCTCGTTCACGCCCAGGTCGACGTTGACCCAGGCCAACAGCGTGATGCCGACGGCGAGGAGGAGCAGCACCAGCTCGACGTTGCGACGCGTGCGCGGCGGGACGGTCTGCACGGTCGTCACGGTGTGCTCCCCGTGGTCATCGTCGTGTTGGGCCCTGTTGGTGAGATCGATGTAGTCGGTGTCGGCCGGCCCGGCACGTCGAACCCCGTGGGGGGCGTGGTCTCGCTCGTGGACGGCGTGATCTGGCTCGTGGAGGGAGCTGAGGTGGTGGACGTGGTGGACGTCGACGACGTGGTGACGACCGGTGTCGTGACGGGGACCGAGCCGCACGGGACCCCGGCAGCTGCCTGGGACCGGCAGTCGTCGGCAGCCACGCGCAGGATGTTCAGCCGTCCGTCGGCAGCCGCGCGGTCGGCGACGACGATCCCGGTGCTCACCATGTCCTGCATGTGTGTCGGCAGCTCGGCCACCGGGATGTCCGAGACCGACTCGACCCGCGAGAGCTGCAGCGGACCGACGTCCTGGGACAGGCCACGGAAGACCGCGACGCGGCCGGAGTCCGCGCCGATGAAGAGCTGGCGCTGCGACCAGGTCCACGCGGCATACCCCCCTCCGGCGAGCACCACGAGCGCCATGGCGCCGACGAGGAGGCGGCGGCTCCAGGTGACGAACCCGGACCGGTCCTCCTCCGCCAGGGCGAGGGGCTCGTCGTCCTCGGCAACGCTCCTGCCGCTCGTCTCGCGGGTCAGCGCGGCGGCCTTCTCGGCGGGGCTGATCGGCAGTCCTCGCGTGCGCCTGCCCTCGCGGTCGCGGACCGCCGCGGCACCGACGATCTGCGGGACGGTCGACGGGGACGGCACCTCGTCCAGGTCGACGACGTCGGCGACGACGACGGTGACGTTGTCGCGGGCACTCGCCCTGAGCGCCACCTCGATGCACCGGTCGGCGGCGTCCTCGGGTGTCGCCGCCTCGGCGAGGATCTCCGTGAGGATGTCTCTGCGGACGAAGTCGGACAGCCCGTCCGAGCAGAGGAGGTAACGGTCGCCGACCTTGAGCTCGCGCATCGACAGGTCGGGCTCGTCGTCCTCCTGCCCGGTCATGACGCGGGTGACCAGCGAGCGTTGGGGGTGGTCCTCCGCCTCGTCGGTGCTGATGCGTTGCTCATCGACGAGCTGCTGGACGAAGGAGTGGTCCTTGGTGATCTGGCTCAGGGCGCCGTCGCGCAGGAGGTAGGCGCGAGAGTCACCGATGTGGGCCATCGCCAGCTTGTTGCCCGACCGGAGCATGGCGATCGTCGTGGAGCCCATCCCCGACAGGTCCGGGTCGTCCTTCATCGCCGCGCTGAGCCGGGCGTTGGCCGCGCGGACCGACTTTCCCAGCTTGGACAGGGCGCTCTCGGCGCCGATGCTCTGACCGTCGAGCGGGGCCAGCTCGCCGACGATCATCGAGCTGGCCACGTCTCCGGCCGCGTGCCCACCCATCCCGTCGGCGAGCACGAGGAGGTGCGGCCCGGCATACCCGGAGTCCTCGTTGCGCGACTTCGGGCCCAGCCCGAGATCCGTCCGCGCCGCGTAGCGCAGGGCGATGGCCATCGAGGTCAGCCCCGCAGTTCCACAGTCGTCCGCCCGATGCGCAGGACGCTGCCGACACCGACCGGCGTGGCGCCCGTCAGCTTGACGCCGTTGAGAAAGGTGCCGTTGCGCGAGCCGAGGTCCTCGACGAACCAGCCGTCGGGCCGGCTGAAGACGCGCGCGTGCCGGGTCGAGGCGAACTCGTCGTCCAGGACGAGGGTGCATTCCGGTGCACGGCCGATGAGGACACCGGAACGGCCGAGCGGCACGGAGGTGCCGGCCAGCTCACCGGCGGTGACGGTGAGGGTCGTGGGGATCCGGCGGCCCTGGCGGCCCTTGACCGGTGCGAGGGGCTGTGGCGGTGTCCTGCTCGCTGGGGCCCGGGCCGGCTGGCGGTCCTGACGGGCGGCCCCTCGGGCCTGCTTGCCCTGACGGCCAGGGCTGAGGCGCTGGGAGATCTGGGTGCCGTAGAGGTCCCTGCGTAGCACCGTGGCGACGCTGAAGATGAAGATCCACAGCAGCACCAGCAGCGCCAGGCGAATGAGCGTGAGGGTCAGCTCACTCACGGGCGCTCACCGCTTCCCGGGCCGGAAGGTCGCCTGGGTCCGGCCAACGGTGATCTGGTCGCCGTCGTCGAGGCGCCGGCTCGTGATGCGCTCGCCGTTGACGTAGGTGCCGTTGGTGGAACCCAGGTCGCGGATGGACGTCACGAGGTGCGGTCCGTCGTTGGTGACGCGGACCTCGCAATGCCGACGGGAGATGCCCGGGTCGTCGAGGATGATGTCGGCGACCTCGTCCCGGCCGATGACCGTGAGCGCGCCGATCAGCGGGTAGCGCTCACCGTCGATGTTCAGCCAGGGGCGCTGCGCGGGGTTCGTCGCCCGACGCTGGGCGCCGGGCTGCTGGGCCTGCTGGGCCTGCGGGTTCTGCTGGGCTGCTTGGCGTTGCGGCGCCTGGGTGCTCGGGGCGATCGAGCGACGCGACGTGGTGGGACGGACGCGGAAGACCCCCGTCTCGAGGTCGCCGCCCTCGTTGAAGGTTACGGCGACCGGCCCGCCGGGCTGGTAGCGCTGCGACTCGGCATGCTCCTGTGCGGCGGCGACGAGCTCCTCGGACAGCGCCTCATCGTAGGTCGAGAGCCGCTCGAAGTCGGTGGGGCTGAGCTCGATCGAGTAGAGGTTGGGCACCATCGTGCGGCCGTGGCCCATCACCGCTGCCCGGTCGTCCATGGCGCGGCGGATCGCGGAGGCGAGCTCGACCGGCTGCACCTCCGCCCTGAACGCCTTGGCGAAGACACCGTTGACCGCCCGTTCCAGGCCGCGCTCGACCTTGTCGAACAGTCCCACGTGCACTCCTCGTCGCCTCGACAGTCCTTTCATCGTAACCGTCACGCCTGCGAGAGCCGCTCACCTAGCCCTGGGCGGCACGGCATACCTGCAGGTCGCGGCTCGGCGGCTGGCTGGTATGCCGGGTGCTCGGCACCACGCTGTGGCAGCGCGGGTTGTGCTGCGGTGAGCGTCAGGGTTGGATCGTCACGGGCGAGCCGCCGGTGCGTCGCACGCCCGGGAGAGGTACAGGGTCAGGCGAGCGTCAGGAGGACAGGGTGGCGCACGGGGAAGGACCGAGGGGTTACCTGCCGCCGGAGCCGACCCATCCGAACTACGGGTACCTGACTCCGGAGGAGGTGGCGCAGCTCGAGGCCCAGGAGCGCGAGGAGCCCCCGCCCGAGCCGCAGCCCGTGTCGCCGCCCATGCCCGAGCCGCCCGTGGAGGCGGAGGCCGAGCCGGAGGTGGAGAGCTCCTGGGTCCCGGACCCACCCGCGAAGCCCTGGCATCCCGAGCCGGTGGTCGAGACCGAGGCGCCACGGCACCAGACGCGAGCGGATGCCACGGCATACACGTGGCGGGCGGAGAACGGAGACCTCTACGCCTGGGACGGGCAGCGGTGGATGCTGCAGGCGCCGGTTGAGCCCGCCTGGGACGGCTCCACCGAGGAGCACTACGTCTGGAACGGCCAGGACTGGGCCCTCACCCATGCCGGGCCTGCGGTGCCCCAGCAACACCAGGGCGGCCCGCAGTCGGAGGACGGCCCGCGGGGCGAGCAGGTCGACGGGCGGCAGGGCCCGGAGGGGCAGACGTACGTCTGGGATCCCGGGCTCGAGCAGTGGGTCCCCCGTGGATAAGAGGGCAGCTGAGCGCGTATGCCGGGCACACCGGTTCGCGACGCGGGGTTTGGTGATCGGGGCGGCGATGCAGCACACTGGACCCCGCGCGCGAGTGGCGGAATGGCAGACGCGCTGGCTTCAGGTGCCAGTGTCCGCAAGGGCGTGGGGGTTCAAATCCCCCCTCGCGCACAAAGGGCGTCTCACCCAAGATCACCCTTGTCTTCACGAAACCCGGTTTGGGAACCGTCATGCCCGCTGATAGAGCCAGAGACGGCGTCGCTGGGCGACGAGGTCGGGGCGTTGACCGCGCGCCAACGGTGCTGAGCGGCCTCGATCAGCTTGAACGCCATGGCGATCCCGGCGGCCTTGGAGCCGTGTCCCTTGGTGACCTTGGTCCGGTGCCGGACGGTGGCGAAGAACGACTCAATGGGATTCGTGGTGCGCAGATGCACCTAATGCTCGGCCGGGTCGTCGTAGAACGCGAGCAGCTGCTCGAGGTCGTCGGTGATCTTCGCGACGGCTTTGGGGAGCCTCGCCCCATACGCGTCCCGGAAGGACTTGGCCGCGGCCCGGGCGTGGCCCTGGTCCTCGGCGTTCCAGATCTCCGCCAGCGCCTTCTTCGCCCCGGGATGCGCCGACTTCGGCAGCGCAGACAGGACATTCGCGATCTTGTGCACCAGCAGCGCTGCTCGCGGGCCTCGGGGAACACCTCGCGCCACTCCAGAACCCGAGCGCGCCGTTGCCCGCCGCGAGCACCGGGGAGGCCATCCCGCGGCGTTCGGCGTCGCGCAGCAGGTCCGCCCACGACCCCGGCCGACTCGCGGTACCCCGTCGGTCAACGCGTCGCCAGCCCCAACCGGAAGCACCTTGTTGACCGCCCGATGCGCCTGGACAGCAGTGGGAAGGCCGAGTGCGTGGGCGACGGTGAAGGGCAGCCTCGAGGAGCTGCCCTCGCTGACGACGGACTGGCTCAGGCCGCTCGCCACCTTGGCGGAGTGTTCACCACAGCGGAGTGTGCCAAGCACTCCGGATAACCGCCGGGTGTCCCGCGCGCTGCTCGCCCGGGCACACTGCTCGCCCGGGCACACTGCTCTCTCGGGCGCGCGGGTCCCTGAGGTCGGCCGGTTGGCGGGTGCCGGGACATAGGCTTTGCGTCATGAGCGACGGGGCACGCACGACGTACGTCCTGGTGGACGGCGAGAACATCGACGCCACCCTCGGCACGTCGATCCTGTCCCGCCGCCCGCTGCCGGACGAGCGCCCGCGCTGGGAGCGGCTGCTGAAGTTCGCCGAAGACCAGTGGGGACAGCCGGCAAGAGGCCTGTTCTTCCTCGCTGCCAACGGAGAGCTGCCGATGGGGTTCGTGCAGGCCCTGGTCGCCATCGGCTACCGGCCGGTCCCTCTGTCCGGCCGGCCGAACGAGAAGGTGGTGGATATCGCGATCCAGCGCACCCTGGTCGCGCTGCAGGACCGGCCGGCGGACGCCATGCTGCTCAGCCACGACGGCGACTTCCTGCCGCAGCTCAGCGACCTGTGTGACGGCCGGAAGGTCGGGTTGGTGGCGTTCAAGGAGTTCCGCAACAGTGGCTTCCTGGCGCTGGCGGACAAGGGTCTGGAGTTCTTCGACCTGGAGTATGACGTCCGCGCGTTCAACAGCCGGCTGCCCCGGATCCGGATCATCCCCATCGACGAGTTCGACCCGGCCGACTTCATCTGACCGCCCGCGCCGTCGACACCTCTCGCCCGGTCGTCGGGCTCAGCGGGCGAGCGCGCCCATCGGGTCCCACGCAGGCAGGACAGTGGGCGGCTCGTCGAGCGCCGCGACAAGCTCGGGAGGCAGCATGGACTTGGGGGCCGCGATCTCGAACACGTACTCGTCGAACCACGAGTCGTTCATCGTGTAGAAGCCCTTGTCGGCGTGCTTGTCGCCCCAGGAGTTCTCCACCCGCCACTTACGCGGCACCTGCGCCCCGTCGGGCCCCTTCGAGCCCTCGATGAGGTCGACGCCGGTGAAGAGCATCGCATGGGTCATGAGGGTCTGGTGGTACTCGAGCCGCGCCGCCTTGTCCAGGCCGAGCTCGGTGTCGTAGAGCGTGGCGAGGTCGTAGAGGCGAGCGTCCCAGATGCCGCGCTCGGGGTGCATCTGCTGCCCGACGTCACAGCCGAACCACACCGGGCTACCTGCGACGATCAGGTCGGCCGCCACCTTCTTCATCAGCGGCATCTCGACATTGAGGTAGACCACCGGCGGGGAGTCGACGACGTTGCCGAGCATGTCAACCGTGTAGGTCTTCCCGTAGGGCGAGGACTCGCGCGGGTCGTGGACGAGGCAGACCATCTCCTCAGCGGCGACGGCGAAGTACCGGCGCTCGAACTCCTGCGAAGTCAGCCAGCCGTCGCGGTGGAACATCTTGTCCTCGTCGGTCCACTGCCAGAAGAAGCGCTCTGGAGGGGTCCCCAGGTGCAGGCACAGAGCCCGCCATACCGTCGACAGGGTGCGCTCCACGATCACGGGCTGCTGGTCGACCGGGGCAGCTCGAAGGTCCCGAGCCGCCGTGTGCAGGATGAGCCGCAGCGAGGCGTTCATCTGGCGCGTCGCTGAGGAGCTGATCGTCTCCGGCATCGCTGACTTCGGTACGACGCCGTGCTTGCGAATGACGGCGACGAACATGTTCCACTGGCCACCATCATTCATGCAGTCCGCGAGGAGGGTGGCGACGGTGCGGTCGTCCGTGGGGCGGCCGGCGGTCTCGGTGATGGCCTGCAGGAAGAAGTTGGCCCGCTCCATCTTGTCCCAGAACATCGCGAAGTTCTGGGAGAACTCGAAGTCCTTGACTCCCAGCTTCTGCGCGGCGCCGACCCGGAAGAGGTTCAGGCCGGCGAAGAGCCAGCAGCGGCCGCTCTTCTGCTGGTCGGTGGCCTTCCAGTCGTCGAGCTGGTGGGACATGGAGGTGTCGGTCGCCATGACGACGTCTCGGTCGAGAGCCACCTCCGTGAGCGGGGCCGAGGTCAGGGCGTTCTGCAGCAGCTTCGCTGTCGGGTCTGCGGAGAACTCCTTGCGGAGCCGTGCCAGGTCGTCGTTGGTCAGCGGGGTGGTCGACATGCGGGGGCTCCGAACAGACAGGCCAATGGTTGTGTAGCGAGCCTACGCCCGCGCTGATCCTCGCCTCCCGCCGCCGGTGACAGCGGCGTAGCGGGCGAGTGCTTCGGCGCGCTCGGTGGCGTGGTCGACGATCGCGGCGGGATATCCCGCCGCTGCGCCAGCCCTCACCGGGTTGTGCACCGCGTCACCGGAGATGCCCCGCAGCTCCGGGACCCAGCTCCGCACGTAGTCCCCCTCGGGGTCGCACTTGCGGCCCTGAGTGACGGGGTTGAACACGCGGAAGTAGGGTGCAGGGTCCGTGCCGGTGCCCGCCGTCCACTGCCAGCCATGGTGGTTGTTCGCCACGTCGCCGTCGACGAGGTGGTCCATGAAATGCCGGGCGCCGCGGGTCCATTCGATGTGGAGGTCCTTGACGAGGAAGGACGCGACGATCATCCGCAGCCGGTTGTGCATCCAGCCGGTCGCGAGCATGTGACGCATGCCGGCGTCGACGATGGGGAAGCCCGTCCGGCCACTGGCCCAGGCGCCGAAGTGCCGGTCCGCCTTGGCGCCGGTGTCGTAGGCCATCGTCTCCAGCTGCGTTCGCAGATCGCCAGTCGCGCTGTGCGGCCAGTGGTGCAGGACTGCGGCGTAGAAGTCACGCCACGCCAGCTGCCGCGCGTAAGGGCCGTCGGAGGCGCCAAGGTCGGCCAGGACGGTCCTGGGATGGATGGTGCCCAGCTTCAGGTGCGGCGACAGGTGCGAAGTGCGGTCGAGGTCGGGCCGGTCGCGGTTCTCGCCGTAGGTCCCGAGATCGTTGTCTCGGAACCGTTTCCACGCCTGCAGCGCGGCCCGCTCGCCCGCTTCGGGAAGGTCTGCAGAGATCGGCGGGTCGGGCGGGATGGGGTCGCCCTCCGCCAGACGCCAGGTGACGGCCTCCGGCCGGGAGTCGGCAGGACCACGCCACCCGTGCGCGACCCAGCCACGGTAGAAGGGGGTGAAGACGGCGTATGGGCTGCCGTCGCCCTTGACGACGCGGCCCGGTGCCACGGCATACGGGGAGCCCGTCCGGACCAGCGGCGTGCCGCCGAGGGCTTCGGCGACTCGCTGGTCACGCGCGGAGCCATAGGGGGCGTAGTCCGCGCTGATCTGCACCGCCGCGGCGCCGATCTCACGGGCCAGCGCCGGAACCACGGCTTGGGGCCGTCCCCGACGCACGGTGAGCCGCCCCCCGTGGTCGCGCAGGTCGGCGTCGAGCGCCCGAAGAGTCCGCAGCAGGTATGCCGTCCGCGGCCCCTCGTTGGACCGCAGGAGGACGTCGTCGAGGACGAAGAGCGCGGTCACGGGGCCCTGGGCCGCAGCGGCTGCCAGGGCCGGATGGTCACTGAGCCGCAGGTCGCGGCGGAACCACACGATCGTGGGGGCGGCGTCAGGCATCCGTCGACCGCTTGGGAATCGCCCTGTCGAACAAGGGCGGAAGGTAGCGCAGCATGAGGACCGACCAGGTCAGGTGAGTCAGCGCGGGCGCCTGGATGCCGCCCGATGCCTTGCGCTGCATGCCGAAGAGCGCACCCATCGCCGCGGCCGCCAGCACCAACGCCGGGTTGCGGGTGGCGACCGTCACGGCCGTGTAGGCCAGCGTCGACCGGGCCACCGGGTGGTGCGCCGCGAAGACCTCGAAGAGCGGTCCGCGGAAGAACAGCTCCTCGGCGAGGCCGTTGGCGCAGCTGGTCAGGACGACGAGAGGCGTTGACCCCCGCTCCGCGTAACGGAGGACGTCGCTGATGGCGGCTTCCAGCGCCGGGATCCGGCGGCACACCAGCGCCGCGGCGTAGAAGGCGCCGAAGGCGGCGCCACCGGTGATCACCGGCGTGATGACGGGTCGCCGGGCGGTGTCGTCGCGTCCTCGGATCCGGCCCAGGTGCAGGGGCCCCGATGCCAGCGCGCCGGTCGCCCAGGTGGCAGCGAGGGCGCCGGTGAGCCAGTAGAAACGGGTCGACCCCGGCTTGGTGGCCATCGAGGCGGCCAGGAGACCTGCCCCCGCGAGGCCGAACCCGCTGACCACGCGGCGGCGGCGGGCCCGCACCTCGTCGGACTCGACATGGACGGCCGGGACCTGCTCCTGGAACGGCCGGGGCAGCCAGCCGAGAAGGCGGGCGCGGGCGTCGGACCATGCTCTTTCGACCCGGTTGGCCGGGCCAACCTGTGCGGCTCGCTCGCGCAGCGCCTGTCGCACGGCGGCGTCGTAGGAGGTGGGCTCGAAGGGGACGAGCGTGCGGATGACGTCGTCGCGGACGACGACCTCGTTGGACATCGAGTCGACCAGCGCCCGGCCCGTGGTCGGGTCGACATCCGTCACGAGTGACAGCCAGAGCGAGGAGAGTCGCGGAGTCAGCAGAGGGACGGGGACGATGAGCAGGCGCTTGCCCTCGATGGCCGCGACCCGGCGCAGCATCGTGACGTACTGGAGCACCTCGGGGCCCCCGACCTCCAGCGCTCGGTCCGCGGCGGCCGGGAGCTCGAGCACGCCGACGAGATAGCGCACCACGTCGTCGATCGCGATCGGCTGCGTGCGGGTGGTCACCCATCTGGGGGTCACCATGGCCGGAAGGTGCTCGACGAGCTGACGGGTGAGCTCCCAGGAGACGCCGCCGTGGCCGACGATGATGCCCGCCCGCACCGACGTCACCGGCACTCCAGCTGCACCCAGCAGGGTCTCGACCTCGCGACGGCTGCGCAGGTGCGCGGAGAGAGCGTCCGTGTCGTCGCCCAGCCCGCCGAGGTAGACGATCCGGTCGAGGCCGGCGTCAGCTGCCGCCGCGCCGAAGGCGCGAGCCGCATCCGCGTCGCGGGACTCGAAGTCCTGCGTGTCGAGGGAGTGCACCAGGTAGTAAGCCGCCGCGCAGCCCTCGAGGGCCGCGCAAAGGCTCGCGGCGTCGTGGACGTCGCCAGCGACCGCTGCGCCCGGACCGGCATACCGGTCCGGGTGACGGGTCATGGCGACGACCTCGTAGCCTGCCTCCACCAGAGCGGGGCACAACCGGGTGCCGACGAAGCCAGAGGCGCCGGCAACGAGGACTTTCACTCGCTGCCCACCCGGCGGGCGGTCGCGGCGCAACGCTGACGTCGACACGTCTCCAGAGGGGACATCGACCCATTCTAGGCGGCTGGACCACCCGATCCGGAGCCTCCGTGGGCCCCGGTGTGGTCCGGATCTGCCTGGTCGCCGTTCCCAGCGACGTGTGCGGGAACGACGATCGGCCGTAGGCGCGCCCAGGTGAGGAAGACGGCGGCGACGATGGCCAGGCCGAGGCCGGCATACAGGTTGGCGTTGACCCCACCGGTCTTGGCGAGCTCCTGGTCCGCGACGAAGCCCATGACGATCAGGACGAGGCCGTAGATCCCCAGCAGCGCGCCGATGATGTTGCGGATGTCCAGGGCGCCCGCCGTCTTGCGGGGGGTCGATGCCGAGCTGGAGCCGGCCTGCTGGTGAGCCATGACGGACCTTTCTTCAGGCGAAGAGGGTGTTGAGGATGATGACGAGCACCAGGGCGATGCCGGCGAGGGGGATCGTGCGCCGGTACCACGGGTAGGTCTTCTCGTGGGCGTCGACGAGGTCCTCCCGGGGCGTCTCGGAGTAGACCAGACCGACCAGCTCGGAAGCGGGCTTCGGCGTGGTCACCAAGGAGACCCCGACAGAGACGGCGATGTCGACGACGAACGCCGTCGACGCCGCGAGGAAGGCGGCGCCCTGGCCGGGTAGGGAGATGACGCCCGTCTCGTTGAGCGCCCAGATCGTCACGGCGGAGATCGTGCCCGAGGACAGCCCGATCCAGCCCGCCGCCGGCGTCATCCGCTTCCAGAACATGCCGAGGATGAACGTCGCGAAGAGCGGGGCGTTGAAGAACCCGAAGAGCGTCTGCAGGTAGTCCATGAGGTTCGCGTAGTTCGACGCGATGAGCGCGGTGAAGATGGCGGCCACCGTCGCGCCCACGGTGGCCAGCCGGCCGATCCGCAGGTAGTAGTCGTCGTGGTGGTTCTTGCGGATGTAGCGCTGCCAGAGGTCGTAGCTGAAGACCGTGTTGAACGCCGAGATGTTCGCCGCCATGCCGGCCATGAAGGCGGCCAGCAGACCGGCGATCGCCACTCCCAGAAGACCGTTGGGCAGGACGTCCCGCATAAGCAGGATCAGGGCGTTGTTGTAGGTCACCCCGGGCGGCGCGGTCCCGGCGCCGCCCTTGTCGACGGCCTTGAACTGCATGAGGTCCTGGACCAGCACGGCCGAGATCATGCCGGGAATGATGACGATGAACGGGACGAACATCTTGGGGAAGGCGCCGATGATCGGTGTCTTGCGGGCGCTCGAGATCGAGTCGGACGCCATCGCCCGCTGCACCTCGACGAAGTTCGTCGTCCAGTAGCCGAAGGACAGGACGAAGCCGAGGCCGAACACGATGCCGATGACGGACAGGACCGGCGAGTCGAAGCCCGACAGCAGCTCACCCGGCCAGGAGTGCAGCTGGTCGTTGCCGCCGGGGGTCGCAGCGACCTTCTCCTTCAGCCCGCTCCAGCCGCCCACCCGGTGCAGGCCGATCAGCGTCAGGGGGAGCAGCGCGGCGACGATGACGAAGAACTGCAGCACCTCGTTGTAGATCGCCGCAGACAGCCCGCCGAGGGTGATGTACGAGAGAACGATCGCCGCGGCAATGATCAGGGCGACCCACAGCGGCCACCCGAGAAGAGCGTTGACGATGGAGCCCAGCAGGTAGAGGTTGACGCCCGCGATGAGCAGCTGGGCCAGGGCGAAGGAGAGGGCGTTGACGAGGTGCGCGCCGGTGCCGAAGCGGCGGAACATGAACTCGGGCACCGACCGCACCTTCGAGCCGTAGTAGAACGGCATCATGACCACGCCGAGGAAGAGCATCGCCGGGATCGCGCCGATCCAGAAGTAGTGCACCGTCGCCAGGCCGAACTCCGCGCCGTTGGCAGACATGCCCATGATCTCGACAGCGCCGAGGTTGGCGGAGATGAACGCAAGGCCGGTCACCCAGGCGGGGAGCCTGCGTCCGGAGAGGAAGAAGTCGATCGAGTCCGAGACCTGGCGGCGGGCGATGACCCCGATCCCCAGCACGAAGACGAAGTAGAGGGCGATGAGCAGGTAGTCCATCGCGCTGGCGTCGATGAGCGTGGCCTGCCTCAGTGCAGGGACCGCCATGGTGGGATGCACGGGTGGACTCCTCGGGGGTCGAAAGGAAAAGCGCGACCCACCGTATGCCCACGCGCCGCATCCGGCACGCCGAGGCGGTCAGTCGCGGCTGGTCAACCGAAAGACCGGTATGCCGGGTGCGGCCTCGGCGAGCTCCGCGTCGGTGGACGTCCCGCTGAGGCCCTCGACGAACCGTCCGACCTCCCAGCCCCAGCGGCGCAGGTAGACCCGAAGGACGGCAACCCGCTCGTCGGCCGGGAGCTCCACGGGGGTCACCTGCTCCGTGCGCCGGCCGACCCGCAGCTGCACCGTGCCGGCGACCCGGACGTTGCGGACCCACTGGGTGTTGCCGCGCGGAGAGACGAGATAGCGCTCGCCGTCGAGGACGAGCAGGTTGACCGGGACCCGCTGCAGCGCCCCGCTCTTGCGACCGCGGACGGAGAGGACCCGTGAACCCATGAGGCTGATGCCGTGGTCGGTGAGCCAGGAGACGGCCACCTGGAATGCCTCGTCGAGCCTCCCGGCCGGCGGGACGTAGCGGGTGGCGGCGGGTGAACTGGACATGGGAGACCTCCTGGGGCTCACGGCATACGACTCGGACTAGAGAGCACCGCTCTCTATTTTCAGAGCGTAGGTCATCCACATCGCCAATGCAAGAGCAGCGCTCTCATGATGTGGCACCATGGCCAGGGTGGCCACCTCGCAGCTCAGCTCCCGCCGGGCCCGTCGGGAGGACGTCACCGCGCGGATCCTCCAGATCGGCCGGGCCCACCTGGCGGAGCACGGAGCGGCCGGACTGTCGCTGCGGGCGGTCACCCGCGACCTCGGCATGGTGTCGTCGGCGGTCTACCGCTACGTCGCCAACCGCGACGAGCTGCTGACCCTCCTCCTCGTCGACGCCTACACCGAGCTCGGTGACCGCGTCGACGCGACACTCTCAACGACTCAGGGAGGGCTGGAGCCGAGGTTCCTCGCGCTGTCGCGGGCGGTCCGACGCTGGGCGCTGGCTGAGCCTGCCCGCTACGCGCTGCTCTACGGCAGCCCGGTGCCGGGGTACGAGGCTCCCGGGGAGCAGACGACCGAGCCGGGCACCCGGGTCGTTCGGGCGATCCTCGCACTGATCGAGGACGGCGTGGCCGCGGGCGAGATCACCTCCGGGCCGACCACCGTGCCCCCGCCACGGGCCGTCGCGGCCGACCTGCGACGGGTGCGGGACGAGACGGGACTCGCGCTCGACGAGGCCGTGCTGGCGCGTGGGGTGTTCGTGTGGTCGGCGCTCTTCGGCGCGGTCAGTCTGGAGGTCTTCGGGCAGCACGGTGCGGGGACCTTCATGGAGGAAGAGGCCCTCTTCGAGCACCAGATGCGGTTGGTCGTCGCCACGCTGAAGGGCCCGGGTGTTGTACGATCCTTGACGCACCGCGGGAGCTCGGACCAACCGGGCTGAGAGGGCGACTAGACGGGTCGCCGACCGAACGAACCTGACCGGATAATGCCGGCGTAGGGAGCGATGACGATGGCTGGGTCAGGTCTGACAAGCAGGATGCCCGCGTCCCTGATCGGCGACGCACTCGAGGCGCTGCGCGAACGCCCTCCGCTGGTGCAGTGCCTGACGAACATCGTGGTGGCGCAGTGGACCGCCAATGTGCTGCTGGCAACCGGCGCGGCACCGGCAATGGTCGACAACCCCCAGGAGGCGGGCGAGTTCGCGCGGGTCGCTGGTGGGGTGCTGGTCAATCTGGGCACCCCCTACGCGGAGACTGTGGCGGCGATGCGGGGTGCCATCGCCGCCGCCGCTGAGGCAGGGACGCCGTGGGTGCTTGACCCTGTCGCCGCGGGCGCCCTGGCCTGGCGCACCGAGCTGGCACACGAGCTGCTCCGGCTGGGCCCGCCGGCGATCATTCGGGGAAACGCCTCGGAGGTGCTGGCCCTGGCCGGTGGCGCGGGCGGCAAAGGAGTCGACTCGATCGACTCTCCCGAGGCTGCGGCCGAGGTCGCGCGCAGCCTGGCCCGGGATCGTCGCACGGTCGTGGCCGTGAGCGGCCCGGTCGACCACATTACCGACGGAGACCGGCTGGTGCGCGTGGGCAACGGCCACCCGTGGCTGACCCAGGTGACGGGGGTGGGGTGCGCCTTGGGAGCGCTGATGGCCGGGTTCGCGGCCAGTGTCGAAGACCCGCTGGTCGCGGCAGCGGCCGCGACGGCGATGCTGACCGTCGCTGCGGACGTCGCCGCAGCGGGCAGTCGCGGGCCCGGCGGCTTCGCCGTGGCGCTCCTGGACGAGCTGTCCCTGCTCACCCCGGCCGTTCTTGCCGATCGGGTGACCCTCAGCTGATGGCGAGCTCGATCCTCAGCCATAGCAGCGCAGTCCGGCCAGCGCTGGACCTGTCCCTCTACCTCGTCACCGACACCGAGATGTGCGGCCGCATCGGCGTCGCTGCCACGGTGGCCGCGGCGGTTGCCGCAGGTGTCAGCGTGGTGCAGCTGCGCGACCCCACCGCCTCGGACGCCGAGCTGGTCGCGCTCGGTCGAGCCGTCGGGGAGGCGCTGGCGGCAACGGGTGTCCCGCTGATCGTGAACGACCGGGTGGACCTGGTCGCGGCCATCGGGGCGCACGGGGCCCATGTCGGCCAGAACGACCTCGACGTCGCGCAGGCGCGCGCCCGACTGGGCCCCTCGGCATACCTCGGTCTTTCCGTCCATTCGACCGACCAGGTCAGCGCCGCGGTCGCTCGTGGCATCGACACGCTCGACTACCTCGGCGTCGGGCCGGTCTGGGCGACCACCAGCAAGGCCGACGCCGCGCCACCGAGGGGACTGGAGCAGGTCCGCGCCATCACCTCGGCAAGCCCATGGCCGTGTGTCGCGATCGGCGGGATCACCCCCGCCCGGGTCCCGGCCCTCCGGGCGGCGGGAGTGGCCGGTGTCGCCGTCGTCAGCGCCATCTGCGGCCAGCCGGACGTCGCCGCCGCGACTCATGCGCTGCGCGCGGCGTGGCAGGACACACCGGCTGCCGATGCCGCTGAGAACTTCCCGCGGCCCCCCGAGGAGACACTCCGATGACCCGACCAGTGGTGGCCCTGACCATCGCCGGCAGCGACCCCTCCGGCGGCGCCGGCATCCAGGCGGACCTGAAGACCTTCAGTGCGCTGGGCGTGTTCGGCACCAGTGTGATCACCGCCCTCACCGCGCAGAACACCCAAGGGGTGACGGGGATACACGTCGTGCCGGCACCGTTCGTGGCTGAGCAGCTGGAGACCCTGGTGAGTGACGTCCGGCTCGACGCGGTAAAGATCGGGATGCTCGCGAACGCCCAGGTGGCCGAGGCCGTCGGTGCATTCCTGCAGGCACACCCCCAGCCGATCGTGGTGCTCGACCCGGTCATGGTGGCCACCAGCGGCGACCGACTCGTCGAGGACGACGCCGTCAAGGCCATTCGGGCCCTGCTGCCGCTGAGCTCCGTGGTCACCCCCAACCTCGCCGAGGCAGGGGTCCTCCTCGACACGGCGACCGCGCAGAACGTTGCCGAGATGAGGTCCCAGGCCGCGGCGCTACGTCTCCTCGGCGCTTCGCGGGTCCTGCTCAAGGGGGGTCACCTCAAGGGCGGCCAGCTCGAGGACGGAGACGAGGCCGTCGACGTGTTCGCCGAAGGCGATGCCGTGGTGGAGCTTCGGGCGCCCCGGGTGCGCACCGTCAACACCCACGGCACCGGCTGCACCCTTTCCTCGGCGCTGGCAGCGCTGCGACCCCAACGGGAGTCGTGGACCGAGACAGCGATCGACGCCAAGACGTGGCTGACCGGCGCCCTGGCCGCAGCCGATGTCCTCGAGGTCGGTCAGGGACACGGCCCGGTCCACCACTTCCACCAGATGTGGAGCGCGTCGAGATGAGCTTCTGCGACGACGCGTGGGCGGCGATCTCCCCGATCCGGCAAGCCATCGACAAGCTGCCATTCCTCACCGGCCTCAGGGATGGCACCCTGCCCGGCCCGTCGTTCGTCTACTACATGGCCCAGGACGCCCACTACCTCGTGGAGTTCGCTCGCGTGATGGCGATGGCCGCGGGTCAGGCCGATGAGCCGGAGGAGCTGCTCTTCTGGGCCGGGAGCGCGCAGTCCGCGATCCTCGTCGAACGACAGCTCCACGCGACGCACGTCGCTGACTTCGCCGCGACCCCCATGTCCCCGACCTGCACCGCCTACACGTCCTTCCTCCTGTCGCTCACGACGGCCGGCTGCTACCCCGTGCTGGCGGCCGGAATCCTGCCCTGTTTCTGGATCTACGAAGATGTCGGCCGCCGGCTCAAAGAGCAGATCGGTGACCTGGCGGCTCATCCGTACGGCGACTGGATCGCCACCTACGGGGAGCCGGAGTTCGCGGCCTCGACCGAGCACGCCAGAACGATTGTCGATCGGCTCGCAGCACGATCCGGCCCGGCGACGACCGATCGGATGCAGCGGGCCTTCACCACCGCCTCCCGCTACGAACGGATGTTCTGGGAGGCGGCCTGGCACCAGGAGTCCTGGCCCGCCTGAGCGGGCGCACCGTGGCCCGACGCCCCGCCAGGGGCTGAGCCGGGGAGGACCCTCAGTCCTCGAGGGCCCGGCCCGTCCACTCGGGGAGGAACAGTGCTGCCGCGGCAGCCGTGACGAACGCCGCTGCGAACACCCCGAAGATCAAGCTGCTCCCGCCGACATCCTTCAGCCACGGCACCGACAGCGGCGCGAGGATCGCCGCGATCCGGCCGAACGCCGTCGCGCTGCCCGAGCCCGTGGCGCGGATGGCCGTGGGGTAGACCTCCGGCGTCACGGCATACAGAGCGCCCCACGCGCCGAGGTTGAAGAACGAGAGGGCCATGCCCGCGGCAAGGATCCCCGCGTCAGTGTGGCTGCGCCCGAACAGGACCGCCGCGACTGCCGACCCCACGAGGAACGCCGCGAGAGTCGCCCGCCGGCCCCAGCGCTCGACGAGGAAGGCCGAGAGGGCGTATCCCGGCAGCTGCGCCACGGTGATGATCAGCGTGTACTGGAACGACTTCGTCAGGGAGAACCCGTCGCCGACGAGCAGCGTGGGCAGCCAGATGAAGGCCCCGTAGTACGCGAAGTTCACGCCGAACCAGGTGACCCAGAGAGCCGTCGTGCGTCGGCGCATCGCCGGCCGCCAGAGCTCACCCGCCGAGGGCTTCGACGCCACCGGCGCGGTCGGTGACGGGCTGGACGCCACACCGGCGACCGACTCGAACGCGCGCACGGCAGCCTCGGCCTCGTCGGCCCGGCCACGCCGCTCGAGGAAGCGGACCGACTCGGGCAGGGTCCGCCGGACCACCAGGGCGTATGCCGCCGGGACGAGTCCGACGAGCAGCGCCCAGCGCCAACCGTTCTCGGAGCTCGGAACGACGAGGTAGCCGATGAGGGCAGCGAGGATCCACCCGACCGCCCAGAAGGACTCCAGGATGACGACGACCCGGCCGCGGATCCGGGCGGGTGCGTACTCGCTCACCAGGGTGGACGCCACGGGGAGCTCGGCGCCGAGGCCGAGTCCGACGACGAAGCGCAGGACGAGGAGCATCCCGACGCCCGTGGCGAGGGCCGAGGCCCCGGTCGCGAGGCCGTAGACGAGCAGAGTCAGGGCGAAGACCGAGCGCCGACCGATCCGGTCGGCGAGCAGGCCGCCGGCACTGGCCCCGATCGCCATGCCGACGAAGCCGATCGAGCCGATCCAGGACAGCTGGCCGGCCGTGAGGTTCCACTGCTTCGCCAGCGCCGCCATGACGAACGAGATCAGCCCGACGTCCATCGCGTCGAGCGCCCAGCCGACGCCGGAGCCGGCGAGCAGGCGCCCGTGCGTCCGGGTGAACGGCAGCCGGTCGAGACGCTGCGAGCGGGTCAGCTGCTCGATCTGGTCGGCGGGGTGGGCCGGCACGGACGTCGCGCTCATCCCTCCTCCTCGGTGTGGGCACTGGTAAGTAGGTGTGGGTGACCAGGGGCGGCAGACCTGCTGCCGGCACCACCCATGCCAACGCCCGACCAGGGCGCGGTATGCCGGGTGGCGGGCACCCGGCATACCGCTCGCCTGGCCGACCGAGCCGAACGCGGCAGAGGTGAGAGCGTCCACCTCGTCCTTGCTCTCGGCGGACAGGCAGTGGATGACTGAGGTGCCTTCGGTGGGATTGGCGACCACCCCCAGGACCAGGTCGGCGAACCGTTCCCGGGTGCGGAGCATACGGAGGTGACCCGCTCACCGCTCGACTGGTCGGGTTGTCGCGTAGTTTCGGTCCATGACGACGACTGCAACCGTCGACCAGGAGTTCCTCGACCTCGTCGAGCCCCTGCGCGGCGAGCTCACGGCCCACTGCTACCGGATGCTCGGGTCGGTGCACGACGCCGAGGACCTGGTCCAGGAGACGTACCTGCGAGCGTGGCGGGCGTTCCACCGCTTCGAGGGCCGGTCCTCGGTGCGGACGTGGATGTATCAGATCGCGACGAACACCTGCCTCACCGCCCTCGCGGGACGGGCCCGCCGGCCCCTGCCGACCGGTCTCGGAGCGCCTGCGTCGGAGGCAAGTGGGCCCCTGGAGTCGCGTCCGGAGATCCCCTGGCTGGAGCCGCTGCCCGACGCGATGGTCGGCGGCACGGCGCCGACCGATCCTGCGGCCGCGGCCGTGTCGAGCGAGAACATCCGGCTGGCCTTCA
>JAABUP010003694.1_pt1 | contig 26669 bp, 34 predicted proteins | sample 5559201 | NCBI WGS metagenome assembly JAABUP01 (sample SAMN10711887, study PRJNA513373) | rock metagenome | isolation source: Antarctica rocks | place: Antarctica | reverse complement strand
GTAGACTATCGGCAAGCCCCAGGACCCGGCAAATACCGCTGAGGGGTTGCTGCACACTCACACCTGCCTTGCAGGCCGCAAACGCGGTCAGATCTGCGTTCTGCGCTGCAAATTAACGCAAGTACGACTTTCTGGTATAGAGCCAGGCAACGTGAATTAAGAATTTTCTAAAACAACGTAGAGGGCGTTATCGCTGACTAGCCCTGCGTTATTATACTGCCAAATTCACGTTGCCTGATTGGCGAGATACACTAGGGAATCTCATGAATGAGCCCCTACTGTCGTGACATACTCGACCGCAAATCTGCAGCTTATACAGCTATTTGGTATATATATATATATTCGGGCTTGCGCCACACGTTTGCTGTGCCAACAATGCTAGACCCAACACAGCCATCACCTTCCAGCAAAGTTAAAACGCTACAAAAGTTCTCGGAGGTGTTTGTGCTGAATACAGAAGCAGCACTCAGTGAGTGTTGCCCCAGGCTGGTGTGATTGAGCTAGCCGTTTTCATCATCAAATCATTACAAAGACATTAGGGTCAGAAAGGGTTGCAACAGATGGCAAGAACACTATGTGGTATGTGGATGCAGAGCGTCTCACAGCAAAGTATGTCAGCATGCCGCATCACTGACGTGTCACATCACAAGCACAGCAAGGCCAAACAATGACCACACTGACTATCTAAGGCAATAGAGAAGTGACCGTTCAGTCCACTGCTACTAGTACTCTTCGCAGACAGAATTTGAAAACAAGAAGCTGATACACAATCTGCAATACAGATATAACTGAAGCAATCAGAAGTGGCAACCAATGAACAAAGTTCAGGCAGAGATCTTAACAAGACTGACAGATGTTGGCAGAGCTACGTATTCCTTTGAGTGTCTGGTGGACAGAAACTGAGCTGAATTAGCTGAAACAACACTACAACCTTCTGAAGGGGACCGACTGATTCTTGGAACTGTTGAAGCCACAGGCACAGCCACATCATGGCTGTTGTACAGTGTGGCTGTTAAATTCTGGTCTACTGTATTCTGGTCAAGTTTGCTTTGCAGGCTTGCACTTAGCATAATTGGCTGCCAAGCTCGCTGTGTGACAACACAGCCCTTTGACGTCTTTGGCTTGTGCACACCGACTGGAAGCTGAGGTGCCGCAAAGTCAATTGAGCGCTTTCTGCATAGAACGCTGTTCAATCGTCCTGGCGTCTGGAAGACATCCAGCCGTATCAGCAACTGCTGAATCTGTGGGCCAGTGACACTTATTCTGTAGTCAAGCAGGCGAAGCATGTCCAGTTCCATACAATTCAAATCGGCAATTGCAACGCCACCGATCTTGGCATAGTATGCATTGTTGTAGTACTTGTCATCCATGAGCTTGGCTGCCAGCATGACTGCTGTAATCAGTAGTCGGTGGACAGTAAGAGATGTGACTGCCAGCTCTGCATGATTCTACAGAGAAACATTCTGACTCAGTGACAGTGGTTCCATCAACAGATCATCCTGCTAGCATGAAATGTGTTGGCCACGTTTTGCTATCACACAGACCAGGGAAGTACAGAGGAGGCAGTCTCACCTGAGAAATACGTTTCATGTATGACCAAGCCATGATGAAACACACAGGGCTGCACTTGGAATGCTTTGCAATGCGCTGAACATACGCCCTGATACTGATGGGTGGCATTTGCCCGCAATGAAAAGAGCTTGGCTTGTCAAGCACCTGCAGCAGAAGACACAGCGCAGTTAGGCTGGCACATAATGGTCTCGGCAATATTGATGTGTCTACCAAAATGACAAAGGACAGCTTGGTGTCTGACCGTATGGGTCTCAGCATCGTTATGTTGAACCACTCGCTGCAATGCCTTTGCCAAGTTGCAAATGTATATCGGAACCTCCTGGCTCGTGTCCAAGCTCTGCACGCAGTTGCGGTCAAGGCTTAGGCAAGTCGAGGCCCGCCGCAAACTGAAGGTGCTGCCTCTCGCTGGTAACGCTGGTGTACAGTGTCAACTCACCAAGCAATGACACGACGACCGTCCAGAAAAATCGCGGCTATACTGGCAAATACCGGAGCAGTCCGAGCTGATCGGGCTGTCGACTGCCACACTTTTCGCGACCATACGAGCAAAGTAGGCTTAGACCATCGCAGCGATTGATGAAGCAATGCCAATAGCTTGGAGTCAGACTTTTTACGTCACAACGTACTGCTCAACAGCGCAACAAGCAATGTCAAAAGCGCTGAATATGACCCTGCAGGTGAAAATCGTCACTCCTGGGTAAACCCGTCGTACAGCAGGTTGCGGCAGGAAACTGTCTTTCGCAACATTAACTCCTGCGCAACTGTACTGTGAGTTGTTGCGCTACACCCAACGACTCGGGCAGATCGTGTTCACATAAATGCCCCTCTAAATTACGAACCCTTGTGCACATTTGAGATTTGCTTTAGTCAATCAACATAGCAAAAACGCGTTGCAGGGGTCATCGTCCAGTTCAAGCATGGCTGTGTCAGGCTGCACAATGCATTGATAAGGATTTCCTGTGGATCGAGAGCTGATGCTTCTGCACCTCCAAGAGCTTTTGCTTGATCGATACAGGGGTGTGACAGTCAAGGAGTTTGTTCTAAACGTAGCCATTGCACATTTAACCTTTCTTCGTCCTCCTCCTTCTCCAAGCTGACAGCCCAGTGTGCACACAATTGCATTGCTAGGTGGTATGATCTCAGCTGCTGACGTTGATTACAAGGAGTGTGTCGTGAATGACTGGAGCAGTGCGTGCAGACAACATCGTGATTGAACATGCCAGAAGCTCACCAAACAGGTCAGAGAATGACAATTGGCAGCAAATCACATCAACACTTGATATGAGCTGCAATGCAAAACATTTTCTGAACATGCATAAACTGATGGGTCCTCAATGACAGACGCCGTGTGCTCTTCTCCTATCACTGCTTCTAGGCACTCCACAGGCAGTATACTATCTTGCTGGCAGCACCCACCCATCAGCTGTTAAACCTGCAACTCAGGACAGCTCAAGCCACTGATTTGCTTTCAAGAAAAGTTTGCAGTGTTATCACAAAACAGCAGAAGGTGACAAAACCTTGCTGATGACTGATGCTGCAGTGCATGTTGCACAAGACTTCAGACAAAAAGCATAGCATACCTGACCACCATTGGCTTTTTCTGCTTAGCAGGCAGCGTGGCATTGGTTGAAGGCGCCCCTGCAGGAGTCTAAGCCCACGAAACACAAACAGTCACAAGATGCTGTGCTGCAAAGAGCATAATAAAATGTCAGATTGCATGTCAGTGTGCTTCTGTTTGACACTGCAGTGCGTATGTGAAGTAGAAAATTGTGTGGGCACAGCTATGCAAGAATCAACAGAACAGATCTGTTGCCATGCAATGGTAGCAGGGTGTTGACATCTGGGTCTTGGAGAGAGGGCCGGATTGCAGCTACAGACCAGAAAAGGCTGCGCACTTTCTGCTGACAGGATTGCAAGGGCATGATTGATGTAGGCAGACAAAGCAACCTGTGCACATGTCACTGGATATTGATCACCGCTTTCAACAAACATGCCACTGGAAACGGCATCTTGCAAACCAAGTTCACATTGCTGACACAGCAGACAGTGCAATTCATGGCAGTTACGCTGAGGAAGCTCAGCATTTCTGTATAGCTGAATGAGGGTAAGAAGCTACAATACAGCTAACAAGACCGGGTAAAGGCAGACATACAGTGTTGCAGGCAACTCAGGCAAATATGTATGTTGGGCAACAGAGCTTCTGTCCAGATATGAGCTGCATGCATCATGCGTTCCCCCCTTTCAGCGATGCAGGGTGAGTGAGGAAATTCACATGTTTTGCCATGACTTGGGTCCAGATGCAGATCTGCTTAGCAAATCCTGCAAAGATTGCAAAGTCACCTCAGCCAATTGAGTAGAGCTGGTCTTCCTACTAAGTCTATGCTGCTGACTAGCGTCAGCCTCATTGAGTCCATTGACAGAAGCAGCATTGGCTACCACCTTCCTGGTGCTGTCCATACCAAGCCATTCCCCCACATCACCTGCCTCAGTCATGTCTGCCTCAGCCTCTGCCGCATGCAGGTCTGCTTGCCCATTCTCTGAGGTGGAGCGACTGCCTGAAGGCGCCTGCACCACACTCCAAGCAAAGCCATGCAGCGTTCAGGAGTGCAAAGCAATGTCAGAGCTGTCAAAAGAAACCATGTACACTTGCAGCAACGCCAATCAATAGACCAGACACGCCAACAACCTGTAACAGCGAAGTAATTTAGTACATCACAAGAGTGAGCAGACAGAAATGTGCCTGCCAGCCGTCAAGCCTGTTGACAATACACAAGACTAGCTGTTTTTGCTGTGCAAAGCAGACAGGGCATTTGCTATTTCCAGGTGAGAAGCTGGATTGCACAAAGTACTGACAGAGGGCAGCACATAACCCACAGACACCTGTGGAGCACCACCCAGGGTGTCAACATGAAGCTCTGACTCAGCACGCATGCCAGAAGGCGCAGCTGAATGGCCGTCATGATCCATGCTTTCTGCTCGACGCGGGGAAGCAGAAGGTCCCCTAATCACTTCTGGCTCAGGGGTGATGTTGGGCTTCTTTATGCCCACCAAAGCAGCTGCCTGATCCTCAGCTCGCTTACGCTTTTGGCCTGCAATGGCACACGTGTGAGTTGATGGGCTTGCAGTGAGCACAAACAGCAGCAGGTCACGTTCTTGCAGCGCTTTAGAGGTTCTGGCTCCCTGCAATGCATAATCAAGTGGTAAGGTGGTTGCTGACAAAGGCCATAGAAGCTGTACCCACAGCCAATGCATGCTTAAGCTTGTCCTCTACTTGCTGAGCAGGACTATATTCTGCATTCTTGGAGCCCAAACGCAGCAACAACAGCAGCAGATGGAAAGCAATCCCAAGTGATGGGCCCCTTCAAGAAGAGGTCAGCAGTGTGGAATACGAGGCTATGCCCGGTCTGTATAGTGACCTGCTGTCATAGTGTTCAGGCAGGCAGCGGCGGTCTCACCTTCTACAGGCGTCTCTGCTGTCTGCTCCAGGGCATCTGCAGCTGTGCTAGCCTCAGAGGCAGCTGCTGATGCTGTAGGGCCTTCTTGCCCTGCAATGGATCCCAGAGAGCAAGTTGAGGCTATTGGAACACAGAGATAGAGTGTGTGAACGCTGGATATTCATCAGAAAACGTTGATGCTATGAGGACACATGTAGGTTCGTCATGTGAAAGTTCCCCACTATGCGTCATATTGCATGTATAAGTCATGCTGTGACAAGCACAAATCCTGTGCCCGGCATTACACAGCAAAGTATCAGGACTGAACTCACCATCAGTAAATACAAAGGGTGGCAGATCTTTCTGCTTCATATGACGCACAACTACGTCCATGCCCTCCTGCCAGTCGTCCCATGACATCACCAAATGCCGAAACTCGTTCACAGGACCATTCAAGTTCACGCTATTGTTGCTTGCACGCGACAAGGTGGTCGCTGTCATCTGGGTTGATCTCTTCTTGAGGCCCATATAGTACAGGGTGCTGTATGACTGTGGACCATGGCCAGGGCTCTTGTTGGGTTTGGGCCAAGGCCTCACGCCAACTGAAGTCTCCAAGCGTCGCACCAGCTGCCGCAGCCTGCATGATGATCCTACTAACATGGAGTATGCAACATCACTCCTTGACACATGGCACAAGCAAATGAGCATCAGTGACAATATGTAGACAGCAGGTAGGACAGCCGCATTGAGACACTATAGCAGCAGAAATCGCCACTCAGAGGCACTTGGTGACTCGACACGCCTCAAGTACACATGTGCACCCTGCACAAAAGCATAGCAAATCTCATGTACATACCTAGAGTGCACCCAGCCCTCCCAAGCCCTGAACTGCTGCTCATCTGCTGCTACAACCTCAATCTGCAGATAGTTCTTGAACTGCTGGAAAAAGCTGTCCTCTTCAAACAGCCTTGCCCAGCCGACCTTGCCAGAGCGGCTCAAGAAGTCATCGCAGATGGTTACACCACGCATGAACTCATCCTGGACAGTCAGGGTCAGGTCAAAACACAACTGCAGAAGTGCCCGATGCAGCTCTTGTCAGGCAATGGTCCATGCTGTGCCAGTGTGAAAAGCAGCATAACTCATGTACACTCATGTGCCGATGCTACAAGAACCAGCACTAAAAGAACCTAGGTGAGCACCCTGAAATGTACTCAGCAGCACATGCACATATTTCTCTTTGTAGGCCAAGCATGGCGACGGTTGCTCAGAACCTGCAACCCCAAAAATGCTCAATCCAGGTTTGACGCAGAGGGTGCACATGTGCCATGCTGTACACCAAGGCATGAAGCTTACCATCATGATTTTGAGGGTGCTGTCCGACACATTGTAGCTGGAGTTCATACAGGGGTAGGCTGGAGTGATGATAGGCATGAGATGGCTCTGATCTCGGTAGTCAAGCCGAGGGTCCCATTGCTTCATGCCCATTGGGTTCTGATGATCTATCTGTTGCAAAACAATGGGCGTCGGCCATCTCCAGTTGCAGTATATCTGCACCAGCAAAAAAAGAACATATAGCATGGCCTGACATCTCACACATGCACGTGTCTTACTAAAAAGGAGGCTTGGTGGAAATACACAGCGTTTGACATGGCTGCTGTCCATTCCAAATCCTGCTCAGCGCCAACAAGCAGTAGTGGCACGCAGAGACGCATTTGCCAATGTGCAATGCAAAGATGGGCCATGCAAATGTGCCAAATCAAACAAGTCATTCTCCCTTGCACTGAACATTTGGCATTACCTTGAAAAAGCGCAGCATGATTGTGCTGGCAACACCCCTGGGATACAGTCTGCATATATAAGCCACCAAAATGGCCCAGTTTACGCCGCCCAAGAACCCTGTCACATTAGAGTACACTCCTCTGCGTTCTGCCCACAGCTTCATGGCTTTCAAAGCAATTCTGAAGTCTGAGATTTGGCTTGCACCAACTTCTGCAAGGATGGTGTCTGTGACTCTACATCCATTCAGCGCCCTGACACTCTGCTCATCACAGTTCCGAAGTGTGGATTGAGCGCGCACGTCCAGGTCCTCCGGCACAATTGAAAGCTGAAGCTGGGCGTAAAGCAGATCAATGGATATGCCATGAAGCTGCAGCCACACATACACAGAAGGTGACACTGCATTCCATCACATCAGGCATGGTGTTCTGCACATCAAATTTCTGCCTCAAAAAAGCAGAAGATGCAGAATGCTGTATGCACAGATGCTGCTGTGAATGCCTATCAAAGGTACAATCTTAACAATGCAGGTGAACCAACATCAAGGCAAATTACCTGAAACTTGATGACAGGCACATAAGAGTCCTTGACAGCCTGAAGCTGAGTCACACCTGGAAGCTCCTGCAGAAGACACAACGTACAATCACAAATGTCGTGATAAGTGTTCTCAAGCATAGTGCATATGAGAGGTGTGTTGAAGCATAACGCAACATTGCTTGAAACCAAGGTCTCTTACCAACAGCATTGCTTGCAAGCAATGAGGTTCGAGTCCAAAGAATTCTGTTTCCCTGCTGACATGCCTTGGGCCCACACATAGTGTATCTATATCAGCGCCTGTGGCAGCAAGAACTGCTATCAGGACATGCCTTGCTTGATTGACATTTGTTATTTCAATTCCTATGCAAAACAACATGCATGTCTGGGGCAAACTGACCAGTTATCAGAAACTAATGTCTGATAATCCGAGGCTATGTGTGCTGGGCAGGCACACAATATCAACTGACCTGGACCATGTACTCCAAGGCGATATGAGCCAAATGTAAAAATCTTTGCATTGCTGTCAGAGACAAAAGAGTCTGCTAACTCAGCAGCACGCCCAACCTTTTTCACCCAGTCTTTCACTAACTTATCCAAAGTGCCAAGAACTTCTTCTCTTAAAGAAGACTCTGCAACACTCTCATACAAGCCCTGCTGCTCGAGAAACTGCAAGCAACGAGACCGTGACTTGCTCTGCCATGAGATTGACTAGCACTATCATAACGTACTTGTTTCAGCTCAGCTGTCTGTTTGATGTCCAAATTGGTCGGTGGGGTTTCGCTGATTGACTCAATTTTGTACTCTTTGACGGGCGGCATTACCCTGCGCCAGCAACTTGCTTACTCAAACTTGGTAAAGTGATGCCATCCTGCCACAAAACAGTTTGAAGTGTGACAAACTGTTTATAAAAGAGCAACGTCTCGCAGGGAAACCGCAAGTAAACTTCTTTTCAGCGCTTGATGACACACTTATCAAAATCATGCGTGCATGATGCACAGTCCAACTGCCCATGCCTGGCTAGGCTAGGGTTTGCTGCTCGCCAAAAAGCCCTGTGTGTGTACTGCTGCAGTACTACTGCAACACCTTGATGCCAATCATATGGCTTGCGCAGAGGTGGGACCGGAGGCTCATGACAGATAGACAATGCACATAAGGCAGCAAAATGACAGCAGTGGAATGCATCAGCGCGGTGAAGTTTGCTGTCTGGCACGTTTTTCGGATCAAGGGGTTGACCGTTTGGCAGAGGCTGCAGTTGGCTCTTCTCAAGATCGTTGCGGTATGCGGATACCACTTCGGCAAATATCGATCTTACACAGAGACTCCCCGAGGTTCCGAAGCAATCGCGTCCCGTGAGGATGCCTTGCGGGCTGTGCATGCTGTGAACGGGTTAGTTCTGGTGCTGGCGCAAATGCACTGCCGCCGTGCGACAGCAAGGCTTGAGCAACGCTTCTCACTGCAGAAAATTGCCTGGAACGTGCAGGATTGCCACGAGACAACCGGAAATCGACGGTCACAACTTCATAGCAGTCGTTCTGCCGGTGTATGCCCGCACAGAGCACGATCTGGCCTTGCTGTTCAAGGTCCTGCAATACCTCTCCAAACAAAAGCGCCCAGCTGATCTCATCGTCCTCGTGGATGATGGTAGCCCCTTGACAATTCCCAGCGTTATTGCTAATGAGGGGCTTGCCTTGGTGCAACTTTGGTGCAATAAGGGACCAGCAACAGCTCGCAATTGTGGCATAACCTTAGCCAAGGAGCGTGGCGCCAATGTCATTTGCTTTCTGGACGCAGACTGTCAGCCAAGCAGTGACTGGGTGGCAATGATGGAGCGTGCTCAGCAGGAGACTCCTGGCATTGTCTGTGGCAAAACTCTAGCAGACTCCTCAGCCACTGCTGTCGGCCTGTACCATGAAGTGTTTGGCACACTCAATGGGAGGATGTTGGAGGACGGGTCAGTGCTGTACGGATGCACCTGCAACCTGTCCATCAGTGTTGCTGGTGTGGATCTCCTGTTTGACTCATCTTTTCCTGCTGCTTCTTTTGAGGATGTGGAGTTTTGTATCAGAGCCAAGAAGAACAGGATCAGAATGACTTACTATCCTCCTGCTGTTGTCCGCCACCACTTTGAGCCTGGTTGGACAAGTCTTTTCTCCCAGTTCCAGCGATATGGGAGATTTGAGAGGCAGACAGCATTGAAGCACAAGGAGTACCTGCCCTGGCTGTGGTCATCACATGAAATTTCATGCTTCTTTGATGGTGCCTTACCCATGTTCTGATTAGACAGGTGCCATCCTTCTGTACAGCGTCTTCATTTCTGCATGAAGATATTTCCTTCTTTTGATTCTGACCAGTGCTGCTGTTAGCGGTGATGACTATTTGATATTCAGTAGACTGGTTTTCCCACCATCAAGAGCACCTTTGATTGCCTTCTGGACGACAACCTGCTCTGTGCTGCACAGTGTGTGACGCAACAAAGACTTTTTGGCCCACAAGGAATGGTGTTCAGCAATTTCGTTGTTCAATGCAAGCCCATACCAGCTCTATGTTCTGATTTCACCTTCTGGTTCTGATCAAGTATCGAAAGACTCTGCTGCTCTGCCTATCGTCATTTACAACCTTTCATGAGCATGAAATGATCAGGAGAATGGTGATTGGCACCGTTGATCTTAAGCAGGAGGTAGCAGTGAGATTTCCGATGCTGGTGGGCTCAACATCACGCTGCACAAGATTTGCAACATATCTTGAGTGCATGTTTGATTACTCTGTTTCAGCTGCATCGCTTTCAGCTGCATCCCATTTGTTTCTGACTACTGTGCTAAGCTGTGTTTAATTATGTCTGTACGCACTCTGATGCCGCACATTCGTGTATGCTAGGCACGGTGTCTGTTCGGCATGTTGCGTCTTCATTGATGCAGCCTGCAATGCTGGCTACCAGTACCGATTCTGATCAGCCCATACATGTGCGGGTACATTCCTGGGCAGTTTTGTGGTGCATGCTGTGTTGACCCCTTCATGTGACCCATAGATAGTTTGTTTACCTGTTGCAAGTGTAACAGCTCTGCGCGCGTGCCCAAGACTGTCTGAATGGTATACCACAAAGAAGTGAGCACACCTGAGGCACAATGCAGTAGTAGGCATGTGCTGAACAGCTGGGATAGACATTTTTAGTACATTATCACAGACCAGACCCCAGGCCAGTTACAAACAATACGTTTATCACACTCAAGATGGCAAGTTCATCAAATCAACGGGGCATGCACATGAGACCTGCAGCACAGCAGCACCACTCAGATTAGTACAGCATGGCTGTACATGGGCAGTGGAAGTGACAAATCTGACATCTTGCTTCACTATGTACTGAGGCACACTATACATGCAGTGACTGTAGTGATATTGGCACTCTCATGCTATTTCCAAATACCCCATGCTACCTGACACAGTGTACACATTGCTTGGATGCAAAACAATCCTGAAGACTCATGGCAAACAAGGACTTATGCAATTTTGCTGCATACCAATGACCAATGCTAGCCATGACCCTCCTCGTGAGTTTGAACAGGATCTGTGTATTGCTGCTGCGTGCGGCTCGAGTGGGGATGCTCAAGCGCAGATGCCTGCAGCAACAAAGCAGCTTCTGTTTCAGCAACGCAATACCAACAGTAAGACAGCATGTGGCTTGGTATGCCACAAACACAACAGATGTACAGCAGTACAAGGTGGACACAGTGCAAGCACAACAGCCTAATGCTATACCTCACCTAATACAGTGCGCCTTTACATGTCACCAGATGCATATCTGCATGCTCGCTGCAGCAATCTTGACCACTCTTTCAATCTTATGAGCACATGTCAGCTGAGATCTCAGTAAAGGTTGCACATGGACCCTGTGAAAACAGGCATGCAGCATCAGCTTACCTTGCAGACTGTGTTTGATTCCTTCAAGGAATAAAACACAGTCTGCAAGCAACTCAGCAGTGTGTAAGAATTGTCATACAGGTGCTATTCAGCTGCTGACCTGTGCTCTGCTGCTTCGATGTGCCCTGTGATGATCTGAATGCTGTCGCTCTCTATGCCCAGCCTCTCTGCTTTGGTCCCTACTACGGTCTTTGCTGACTCCTCTATGCTCTTGGCGCCTGTAGCTGCTGCCACTGCCATTCTGCTTAGCATGATCATCACTAGTGTCATCCTTGGTGCTCCTTTCCCTACTAACTCGGGTGCTGCGACTTTGGCCCTCCTCACTTAGACGCCATCTATCCGAGGAGTCAGTGCGAGGCTGAGCTGACTCTGGGCGCACTATTGCACTGCGTATGCGGTGGCCTGTGTGCCCTGAGCCCGCAGCTGATGGGGGAGTGCTGCCTTCAGGGGCTGAAGAGGGGGAAGGGGAGACTGACTGAGCTCTGCCTTTTGCAGGGGATGGCGGGGCAGACTGCATATGCAGAAAACAGCTGTCAGCCATGATGGGGTTGCTGCTGTTGGAAATGACTTCATTGCTACATATTCGCTTGACACATTGCTGACCTCACAGCCATGATGACAATGGTTGTTGCAAATGACAACATTGCCGCAAATCTGTTTTGACACAGTGCTGACCTCACACATTCAAAGCCCAAAGTCACTAGCTTAAGCAAAGACCACTGTAGACTTTGATATGTCATATATGCTGCTGATGGACAGCATAGCAACAAGTTTAACAAGTATGTTTTTATGAGCTAATTGATTGCTGACAGCACTACTGTACACAGATTTGCAATTGAGAAGCAAGAAGCTATGTGGGCAGCACACAGCATTACAAGGAAAGCTATCATGCTAGGTCAGACCTTGATAACAGCTGGTAAAAGTGCCTGGCCAGCCTTGACTGCAGCCTCCTTCTCTGCAATTTGCCGCTTCAGCCTATCAATCTCAGTCTACAACACACAAGCAGATGATCAAGAATCAGACCAGCCAGGTGTAGGCGAGCCTTATGGTACTGCCTGTCCATGTAGCACAGTTGACAGGCAACGGCAAGACATAGACAAGAGCAGTAAAACATTTGCACCGATCACAGCGGCATGCAGCACGTTTGCATGTTGTATGCTTCACATGGATATGTGATTTATGCAGCCCCCACTGAAGACAACAAGCAGCCATGCCCTTTGTTGCTCACTGCGGCAGCATGGCACAAGATAAGAATGGAAGAGGAATTTTTGGTCAGGATATGCACAAATGGAATGCCACAAAGGGACGCAGGTTACCTCCTGGTACACGGGCCGTGGCTCAGGCAAGCCCAGACGCTGCCGTTTTGTGCGCTCAGCTATCTCTTCATTCTCCTTGTGCTGCTGCGCAAAGCGTGCTTTGGCAGCAGCTAGAGCTGCCTGACTCTTAGCCAACTGCACAAACAACAGTTGCTGTCAAGACATGACATCTAGTGCTGATGAGGCAACAGAAAGAAACCAGCCAGATCTGCACAGCTTACAGACACTGCATGGCTGGTTTGTCACACAGTGCACACATCAGACTTTGTCTGAAATGACAACATCACCTGGCAACCAAAAGCAAACCAGGAGAACCTGGCTGCATCTTTCAACATGAGTAGACCTTGCCGCAGCACAGAATGGCAGCATAGGATCTGGATGCTAGCGAAGATGACCAGGCACATGCATTGCCTGATACTAACAAGCATCAAATCACTAGCTTGACCAGCCACATACCTCTGCTGCTTTGTTTTGTGCCGGTGCAGGGGGTCTAGAAGTTGGCCCTCTGGGCCCCACTGCAAATGCACCCCCGCCTGGCATGCCAGTCCTTTGACCTGCACTCATCAAGACAATACTTACAGTAGGATCTTAGCTATGAACCCTGCAGAACAGCATTGAAGTAGCAAATATTTTATTAAGCAGCATATGTCAGCATGCAGTTGCTTCGGGACAAAAGGCAGATCTGCCACAAGTATGGAAATGCTGCATGCACAGGAAAGACGCAGGGCCTACAAAGGCAGCACATATGTGGAAAGCAGTGCATCAACATGGCTAACATTTCATGAAAAAAGTGCAATGTGGAGCATTTACCTGCAGAAGGATTCCTAAAAGGCTCTGACTTTGTTGGACCAGCTTCGTGGGAACTGCACAAGCACAAAAAGAATTACAGCAATGTTGACAAAATTGGAAATTGAGATGCAAATAGGCACATGTGCATGGAAGCTGCCAAAAGGGGGAGTGCCTTCAAGAAGAAAAGTGGGCAGCTCCACTGCAGCTGTACATTCTAGCTCTACTTCACGGCGCAATGACACTGTGAAGAAGATGGCATATGCCATGCCTTATGTGGCCAAGGAGCAGAGCGCCATGAAGCATTTTGTGAGCTTGCACCTGTGAACACTGACCTGGCATTGCCTTGACCTTCAGCATCCCATACCATGTCAGCAGCCAGCATGGGTTCTTGTCCATTGCTTGCCCTGTCAAGTCCCTCCATGCCATGTGAAAGTGACCACCCAGGAGGCTTCTGCCTTGGCCTTGCACCCTGGACCTCCAGGGGGGGATTGCTTGACTCAGGGCGAGACTCCATTGAGATGGATGTCAAGGGGGCAAAGTTGGGGGCTCCAGCAAGGAACGGGGCTGCTGAATGGGGGAGGTGGGGCATCGGGCCAGGAGGAGGAGGGCCCTGAGGGGGGCGAGGCGGCGGTACTGCTGGGCCCATCATGGCGTGATGAGGTGGGCGCAAGCCATTGAAGAATCCATCAGGCTGCATCTGCTGTAGCATCGGCAGATTCACAGGTTGCTGTGAGATGCGGCTTAGAAAGTGCATGACCTCAGGGGGTATGGAAGCAGCAGCTGTGGGCCCTGCTGCAGGCGCCTGCAAGGCAATACCAACTCAGGACAGATTGTTACGTCCAAAGTCATGTGCAAATGACATAACTATGAATTGTGCGAGTTCTCACGAAAGATACTTAGCAAGCCATATTGTCTGCCATGTGTCAGACAGCAAAGCAACCATAATGCTGAAGGGTGCACAACCTTGTATTGAAGCGTATCATGTCCCTTGTGCGTCACTGCATGATGCAATATTGCTAACCTGCAGCTGGTCGTGCTTTCTCTTGTTTTGATTCATCTCATCTGCTGCAGGAGCAAAAGAGGGCGCTTGCAAGAGCTGAAATAGTAGCCCAGGGTCAAATTCCTGGTGACCCGACTGCTGAGGGCCTGGTGGCATGGCTCTGGGGTACTGATGACTCATGCTGGCAGTCCCAGGTGGAGGCTGCCGCCGCGCAGGTGCACCTTCAAGAAGAAGCATCAATGCTTTGGTATACTAGTAGCAAAGCCACAGTATAGCAATGTAGCACAAAGCGTAATGAAGCTCTGGCGTTTTCTGTGTTGTTCATTTCTGTTGTCATGACCAGAACCAGAGCTTACAGTGTGTGCAAATGCCAAGCAGGGGGTGCTTGTATAGGTGGCAAAACACACACCCAGCCATGTGACAGACATACTTGTCACTGATAAAATCTGCACTGAAAGCTCGCAAAGCAAGCAACCAATGCAACACAGGTAACATGTTTGTAAAACAGCAGACTGTCAGACAAAAACATAAGCTGCATACCAAGAGCAGGAGCACTTGGGCCCCTAGGCCCCTCTGCTCGTCTGCCTTGGTCTTGCAACCCCTCCCTGTTTTGAGAATAATTGCTGCGACCCCGATATGGCTCTCTTCCCCTAGATGACTGGATTGGTCTTTGAGATCTTTGATACCCTCTTTGCCTGTCTGCATGTTCAGTACTGCTGTGCCTACTATGAGCAGGCATATTGTTTGTGTGAGCGGGCAAAGCATTTGCACTGGAAGGGCCCCAGTTGTGTTCACGCTCCTTCTTGCGTCTTTCACTCTACAGCACACAGGGTCCATTCTGAGTCACCCCTTATGTTCTATAGGGTGAGCTCCCTGAAGAGCCTTCACAAACCAATCACATGATCAGAGACAGCCCAAAGTCCTTTGTGGGCTACGGGCTTACTGACAAGCAAAACTGGAGGGTAAACCAGTATTGGCAATAAGGCGGAAGCTAGCACACACCACAATGCAAGGTAAGTTGTTCACGAGGTCTGTTGCGCAAAATTCTGCAAATGACAAAACGCCACAAAAGACATGGTCACACACTTGGGCTTGCTGTACCCACACAACAGTGACTGAATGCAGTAACACCAGACGGTTGGCTGCCGGCGGCTTCTGTCAATGTCTGTTATGTGTTGCCCTTGCACATGTCGCCGGCTTGCAATTTGATCATGTCCCTGATGGTGGTCCCGAGAAAGCTGCCCAGACTGCAAATACCTCTTGGTCCTCTTGTTCTTTTTGCTGTGTTGCTAGCACTGCTGTGTCTTCTTCTTCCTCGCCTTGCAGGAGAGAGTCGTCATATGTAAAGTCAAGCTCCCCTGTGTCATCTACTGGCCTACAATGATACATGGCTTGCTTAAAAAAGTCCTTGATAGCTGCCTACCAGAAAAGAGTGCAAAAAGCTTACTCTTCAGCTCCACTGCCCTCTTGCTGCTCGTCACCTGCAGGGTGGAATCATCTTGGGTCAAACAGCATACAACGACAAAAGTAGCTTACTGCCCACATGAACGAGCGGCCTGTGTTACTGAATCGTGACTTTGCATCGCATGTGCGTGAAGGTGCGTCACATACTGTGGTCCTGCAGCAACGCGTCAGGCAAGGCCTCCGGCAGCTCAGCTTCTTCAAACAGCATGGGCGCAACCTGCTCGGCCATGGGAAGACCGCAAACAGTGCCGACGAAGCCACGCGATCGATAGGTGCGTGGTAGCAACGGCAGACGTGCGAATGGGTCGAAGCGACGGATCGGCAGAGCAACGATCAAGCGTGCCTTGAGTCCTCACTGTGGTCATAGAACACTAGTCACAGCGTACGAGCTCTTTGCAAGTGGAAGCAAATGGTGTGGGGCCGTATTGGGGGACAAGGCCAGGGCGCAACAGGACATGGCCTTCGAAACCAGAGGCAAAACCGGCAGCCTCATCTGTCAGGCATCTGTGAACACTCTTTGGTGGCAAAAACTGTCCCTTTGGCTGAGCCAACATGGTTTTGAAGGTGTGCTAGCAGAGGGGACTTTCTCATTAGCCAGTGCTGAGCAGCATCTCATCTAAGGGACAAGTGGTATCACGGCATTTGCCAATCTTCAACTACAAAGGTCAGGTTTTTCATGGACAACATATTTTTTGCCTCCAATGTCATGGCCTCTTACCTTCGCGACATATGCCCCAGTGCTTCATTGTTTTCACTCATCAAGTTCAGGTTAGGTGGTCACTCGTTGAGGGTCGAGACTGACAACTGGTTGAGACCCAAACCACCTAAAGAACAACGTATTTGTCGTCACTGTTCTATGCAAACGGTTGAAGACGACCAACACTTCCTTTTTGACTGCCCTTTTTACAGCATCATTAAAGGTCAGCACTTCTCATAATGTGGCCCAAACTATCAACCACGGGACCTTAGGCTCTTTTCTGAACAGAACTCCCACCAGCTTGGTGTTGTCGCACACTACGTACACCTGTGCGTTCAAGCCAGGATGTCTGATGAGTCACAACTGGCTTCACACCCCAGACTGTAAGGTATTACATGAACTGACAACCCTACACTCTGCCTGAAGCTCTGACTCATGAAGCTCTCAATGTGAAGCCAGCATGCCAGATGCCTAAGGTACTGTACACATTCTCGAGGCATCACTGATATGTGACAGCAACAGTGCCGCGCAGCCAATACATATGTGAGCTTGCCGAAACCAGCTTACAACGCCAGTGAAAACACTACGGCAGTGCTGCAGGGCAGCTTTGCAGCACAATACAGCTTGGCTGAAGGCATAGCTGGAGCAATCACAACCATAGCAGATTCCCATGAATGCAAGTACAACTTGTGAAGAAAATGATTACACATTGATCATATTAGTACAGTCAAGGCTGTAGATTTACCTATGACCTTTCATGGGAGTTCAGCTTGTATGATAATTAGTAATACAGGACTCCATACACAACAGCAACGCTAGCCACAAGCAAAGGTACAAACGCAGACAGTGATGAGGCGCTCAAAGCTCCAGAGCTTGCACAAGAATCTGCTGTCACTGTCCCATTGATATTGTTAACGTCCGTGTTCCCTGCAGGCAGCAAAAATTGCAACAACCAGAATTTACTCAGGTCATCAAGCAATTTGGCAAGCATGGAGTACCTGCTATCCCATGAGGGAAGAAGCTGCCTGCAAAAAAAAACATAACGGCGTCACTGTTCCAGAATGCCATGAGCTTCAGCTGCACAAATGCAAATAGCACATGGCAGAAGCCACTCTGCCTTTGGACAACATCATGCTTCTCAGTCAAAAGCTGCACAAAGAGGCTCATGCATAAAAAGGCTCCCGTCTACCTCCCTCAACCACCAAATGTTGATGATAACGATTCTAAATGCTAGCAAAGCACAGTGTCTGCACTGCAACAAGGCATCCTTGCTCAAGGTGTCTGTTGATGTGAACAGATTGCGCCTTTCAGCTCAAACCTGGAGTTGTATATGATCCAAAGTACATGATATCCAGTACCTGCACAGCAACAACGCTCACCAAGTTGCCTAAGTTGCGTACAGCAAAACACCTTACAAGACAGCCTCTTCAGCAATATCATTCTGTGCTACGGCGGTCACCTGCTTTGGAATCCATGTGAAAGCAACTGAGTTGGCATCAGCTGCAAACAAGTCTGGCCCAGGAGAGGCTATAGTTACACCAGTTACAGCTGTAGCAACACCAGTTTCAGCAAGAATGGCAAGTGGCCTGAAAAGCTATGGTAACAAACATGTGCAACACCTACAGGTAAAGCTGCCAATGCTGCAGAGGTCCAGCTTTACCTGTAGGTGTTCTGGTGAGTGGACTTTCTACAAAGCTTCAAGATGTGCCACCCAGAGCATCACGCAGCGCATTGATAGCAGTCACTGCTGTTTCAGAGGTAATAGCAGCGCCACTGTTCAAATATAATCCGGTATCGCTTGATGCAATCTGCACACAACAGGCCTAGTCAGGTGAACTTGCTGAGAGCTGAGTTCATATGCATCTATGGCAAGACATACATAGACACATACCTGATACAATTGGTATTTGATGATTGCTGCATGTCCTGCTTGAACTGCCTCAATGCCAGCTGCCACAGTGGCAAAGGCTTGCGACTGCAAGGACACAAGACTATACTGTCAGATGACCGTTACAAACTGCGTAATGACCTCATGTCGACCCAGAGGCCTTGAGCAGACTCACCTGAAGTACCTTCACAGCTCCCTTGTATGTTGTGACCTGCAGAATACATCCAGATCAGCATGATGTCTTCAGGAAACAGCTACGAAGCACAAGGTAACAGCTACAAAGTGCAAGGTAACAATCAGCATTGCACTCACACCAACATCCTCAAAGATGAACGAGCCCAGGTAGAAAGTGGCATCGCTAGAGTAGGGATCAAAAGCAGCCGCTGAAGTGTTGGTAGCAATGGTGGCATTGAGGGCGCTCACAGCAGCTGCAAATCAGGGCACTCTCAGGCAAAAGCCACAGTAGCCAACAGCAGCCATTGCCAACAGCAGGTATCAACAGCATTTACCGGTAGCAGCAGCTGTGAAAATTGCAGGAGACAAAGCAAGGGAGGGACATGGCACTGGTTTAGCTCCAGCGGCTGTCAAAGCGGCTCGCAAGTATCTCACATGTGCAATCTGCAGGTCAGTCCAGGTGTAAATGCAAACACTTGCAAGCCAGCAGCAAATCCAGCCAGACATAACTCATTCTCTGCAATTGCAGTAGCAATGGCCACAGCAGTGTCAGAGAAATGTGGATGTGTTCCTGGCCGTACCGCCAGAAGAACTGGCTGTCAGGTTTGAACTGGTGCCTGGTGCAGTTGTAAGCACACAATGAGTGAAGTTGTCACAGGTAGCTTATGCTTGGGATTGAGTGGCATTGAGGCAGTTGGCTAAATGCTCACAGCACAGCTGGTGACAGCGGGCTCAGACCTGCATTGATATCATCAATGCACGGTGTACTGCTGTGTGGCTGCCACCAGATTTTATCTGCTGATAAACACCCATCTGGGCTTTGCTGGTCTGCAGGCAGCAGGGCTGACAGACAGTGAGTCAGGGGAGGACAGTGCAGATGAGCCTGATGAGTCCTGGTTTGCTGAGTATGTAGACAGGCAACCCAGCCTCAGGGGCCCTATCACTGACTTTGGTCAGGTAAAGCTTTATATTCACGTGTCTGGGCCATATTGTTGAGCTTGAGAATGGCTGGGCAACTGCCTTGCTTGACTCGTCTGCCATACCGTCACAAGCCTAGGCAAGATGTGGCCTTGTTGCCCAGTCGTGCAGTTCATGGCTTGTTGCACATCACCTTGAAGCCTTGCTGTGATTGGCATGGTCACCCCATTGAAGCTGTATGGTTGAGACAGGAAGAGTGGAATGCTTCTTTGCATTTTTACCTGTGTTGTCAAGTAAGAATTCTTGGCTCTGCAGTGGGAGGAGAGTCTGGGAGAATACAACAGCAAGCAGCCCATGTACTGTCGGCTGCATCAGGAGATACAGGATGCCAACATCAAGGTGAAGGGCTTGCAGCAGGTGAGAAATTCCCTATGTGTAATGGGTTTCTTTTGTATTTGCACAATCTTTGATGTCACAAGTCTGCTTCACAAGATGTGTTTGCGTGCTTTGTTTGGTGTCTACGCCTATTTCCTAGTTACATGCTCTGTCTGTCAGCCCTCGCAAAGCCAATGTGGGTGTATTTCACATCATGGGCGACTGCTGATGTAGCATGTGTTAATAATGACATGCTACTATACATGTGTGAAGGCCATTCACAAAGCCGGTTCTGACACTGAGAAGGTCAGGTATGAGCAGCAGTTTGATCTGATGTGGAAAGGGCTGCTTCTTCGCTCACAGAAGTGGGACAAGAAGTTTGCTGTGCTTTTAGAGGAGCCCTTTATAAGCATATGCAAACTTTGCATGATCAGTCTGTAGCTCCCATGGAGACAGTATAAGTTATGCAACTTGTACATGAGTGCGTGATAGTGTACTCAATAAATTGACTTTCATGTCAGTATGTATATTGCAGCAAGTCTGTATTGACCTCCTGCAGACACTGTGATCACATGTCATGACTTGCTCAAGAAGCCAGAGTGACAAACATGATTTCTTTTCTTATTCGTGCATGATCTTACTTGCTAAGTCAGCGTCTGCCAAAGTGCACGGCAGGGAGAGCCTCAAGGTCACATCTTACATGAAATGACATGCTCATGCTTGCATGTGTATCACACTTGTGACCAATGAGTCGTGCACAGCCCATCGTGCAGCAATGGGAAGCAGGAGCCACCATGAATGCACTGTGACACTGTGGTGTTGTCAGTGATTATTGTCACTCTGGCTGATTGGAAGCCCTCATGCTCTTCCACAGTGTCAGACTGCCAACGTCAGTGACAAAGCTAATGTGTGGTCACTCCAGCCTAGCAGCAGTATGCTCAACCAGATGCTTGCACAATTGTGAGTCTGACGAATCTTGAAACACATTGCAGATGATCTTCTCGAGTCTGAATTTCGTGCATGTCTGTGCATGCATGTATCTAGCCGTGCCACTCTCATTGTGCATGTGTACCCAATAATGCCAACAAGTATACACATGCTTAGCACACAATCTGTGTTTCAGCATAGCAAAACGACAGCGCTATTTCACATGGTATGCCTGACGCAAGCGGCCACTGTGAAACTGAGCTATAGAAGTGCCCCATAGGCCTGTAGAATATAACCACATGCTTGGCTGAAGGTCCTTTATGCAAGGTCACAACTATGCAAATTCACCATCAGCAAGCTTGCTTAAGCTTTCACAGCAGCTGCTTCAAATTGCGCTCTGTAATGTCCTTCATAAGTTGTGACCACATCTACGAGAGAGCCAACCAGCCTCACTGAATTGGAGCTCAGCCACTATACTGTTTGACATTGTTACAAAACAAGATTCACCACATGCAGATGTTCTATCTAGTGGGAGTGCAGCCTGAATTCAAAAGCTACAGATGCAATGTTGGCTCAGCTTGTAAGGGCACACCGCTTGTCTGCTGGTGTTGCAGTAGCAAGTGCCAAGTTGGAGTTTGCAGAAATGCCGTCGGGGAAGAAGCCGCCAGGGGTTGTCGTGCTATCAAAGTACACGATGTTCAGGACCTGATGCAACACAAACATAATCATCTATATGTAGCTTGACAAAGCACAGTGACAAACACAGAAGAAGGTGTCATAGCAGCTCAAACCAAATGAGCCACTGGCCATGTTGCTGATCAAAATAAACTGAACCACAGGCCTTGTGTCAGAGCACACCATGTTGGGAGCACAGCCAGTGTTACCTCGTGAGCAATGGTTACTCAACCGTGCTTACCTCATGAGGTGTCCGCGTGAAAGCAACAGCATTGGAGTCTACTGCAAAGAGATCTGGCTGGCCAGTAGTATTGACAGAGCTAGTATATGATGTTGGTGTGCGAAGCAAATTGTTTTCCACAGAGCTTGAGGTGGTGCCACCCAGTGTATTGCGCAGAGTGGCGATAGCATCCACAGCAGTGGCAAATGTGATGTTGCCCCCATCAGATGTCGTAAGACCTGTAGGAGTCGAGGCTAACTGCAAGCAAGCAACTTTCATATCACTCAAAGTTGCATGACAGCCATTTGAGTAAATAGCCTACTCGAAGACTTCAGCAAATGAAATTGAAAATGTCAGCATCCTACCTCATACAGTTGGTACCTGACGACAGCAGCATGCATAGCCTCTACTGCACCAATGCCTGATGCTGTGGAAGCTAGTGATGCATCCTGCATTTCAGATAAGGCTGTTATGCATGAGCACCTTGGCCATTCTGGCATACTGCACAGCTTCTAGTACTGTACTGTACAAGAATAAGGTGACTCACCGCCAGAACAGAGACTGCACCCTTGTATGCAGTGACACCGACCTGAAATTCAGCACATTGAATGGACGTTGTCACTCCATGAGATTTTTAGCTGAAGACTACAGCTCAAGACTGTTTACTTACATCTTCAAACACGAAAGCAGCCAGCCAAAAGTGATCCTCCACACTGTAAGGGTCGAAGGCAGTAGTACTAGTGGTTGAGCTGATGGTAGCACCTGCAACCACCAGCAGAGCTTCTCAGTATCGGTAAGGTTTGTTTGCCAGCATGGTTGCGACCACTGATGAGCTTACCTGCTGCAGACACAGCAGCTTTGGCAGCCACTGTGAAAGTTGCTGGGCTCAAGCTGAGAGTTGGACACTTCACCGCGAGGCTTCCCAAGGCTGACCGCAGGAAGCGCACATGATTGATTTCGTTTTCGGCGACCTCAGTAGCGTAGGCAAGAGTTGCAGCACTGAAGCTTGACGATCCAGTCGTGCCGCCGGACGATGTTGCAGTAAGATTGGTCCCGTCTGCACCACAGTAACTCGCCTTCAAAGCGCATGTCACTGACACACCGCTGTGAGTGCTTTGAACGCAGCAGAGAAGTCAGAAGGAGCAATTGGTTGCCCCAAGCGTATCAGCAGCATTCACCTGACAGTGTCGAGTCAATGCTAGCAATTCCCTTGCCGTATGCTATCCAAGAATAAAATTCAGCCTCGAGGCACTGCACAAGTGACACAAGCAATCAGTCGAGGCTAAAGGCCTGCAATTCTTCACTGACAGACAATGGATGCTCCAAGCAATCTGGAGACAGCTGTACAACAGGCCTGCAGGTGCGGCTGTACAACAGGCCCATAAGCACGAACTGCACAAGCTAAGGGACAAAAGGGAGCCTCTGATCACTTCACCTCGAGGTTCAACGCGAAGTTTAAAATGTCGGTGTCGTTGTACGTAGCCGCAGCGACGCCTCCAGGTGTAAGGAGCAGGCTATTTGCGAGTATGGCCACAGCAAAAGCTGCTATCGAAGCCTGCGAAGGTGATCAGCGAATAGGTTAAGCACATCATACTCAGGAGCAACGCACAAATCGTAGAGTCAGGCTGAGCTGGCAAACAAGCAAGCTCAGGTCTTATAGCTCACCTTCATGTTCAAGCAAAAGCTGTGTCCCTCTTGCAGGCACGATGAGCACTTAGGCAAGCAAAGCAGAAGCCGACAGTGTTCGCAGCATGCCTCCAGGGAATGGCCATATATGTGCTGCTTGATTCGCTGAAGCGCCAAAGACACGTAAGAAATCTCAACGCCTCCAACATTTCAAACATTCAAACAGTGCCTTTCTTACAGCATAAAGGAAACTCGCCGGCCTTCTCTCAGCAAGCGCTTCCCCATTCTGGGTTTAGCAGCAGCTGATAGCGCAGCGCAACAGCAAGCTTGACTCGATTCAGTCTTGGCACAAGACACTTGCTCAGCTTGCCGGTGTTGTTGAGCAATGAAGGTGAGTGTCGCCTTGCTGCATGCTGACCTGGCTAAGCAAGACTCGCATTGCCTGAGCTCGACCTGGATAGGTCAACTTGCGTCACTTGTCTAAGGCGTGTTTTCGGTCGCATACGTTGCTGTCTGATCGCAGGTCTGCGCAACAGTTCTAGCCCTAACGGCGGCGCTGTGCGTGCTGTCATCTCCTACATCGGTCGGAGCAGCTTCAACTTTTACTGACGTGGACATTCTCAACTTTGCTTTGAATTTGGAGGTGTGTATTGCCTGAAAGAATGTTTTTCTGATGAGTGTTTATTAGCCTGTACTCGCCGGCTTCGCTGATAAAAGCTTGTGTGATCGGTGCATGCCGACATTTTTCACTTGTTGGTCGCAGTGCCTGGAGGCAGAGTTTTACTCATGGGTGGCCTATGGCGAGGGCATTTATACCGTTAACTCAACATTAGTCGGTAGGCTTCAGATGATAGTGTGTCAGCTTTGCTTGCCAGTCCACGCCAGGCTCATCTCAACCTAGCAAGCTTTTAGGTCCGTTGAGTGCAACAGATTGCTTCAGCATGTCACAGTGGTGTGAGCTAAGCTACCTGTGACAACTTCACTCATTGTGTGCTTACTACTGCAAGGCACCAGTTCAAACCTGACAGCCAGTTCTTCTGGCGGTACGGCCAGGAACTCATCCACATTCTCTGACACTGCTGTGGCCATCGCTACTGAAATCGCAGAGAATGAGGTATGTTGTGGCTGGACTTGCTGCTGGCTTTCAAGTGTTTGCATTTACACCTGGACTGACCTGCAGATTGCACATGTGAGATACCTGAGAGCTGCTTTGACAGCCGCTGGAGCTACACCAGTCACGTGTCCCTCCCTTGCTCTGTCTCCTGCGATTTTCAGAGCTGCTGCTACAGGTAATTGCTGTTGGTACCTGCTGTTGTCAATTGCTGCTATTTGCTATTGTGGCTTTTGCCTGAGAGTGCCCTGGTTTGCAGCTGCTGTGAGCGCCCTCAATGCCACCATTGCTACCAACACTTCAGCGACTGCTTTCAATCCCTACTCTAGCGATGCAGCTTTCTACCTGGGTAGCTACATTTTTGAAGATGTTGGTGTGAGTGCAATGCTGATTGTTACCTTGCACTTTGTAGCTGTTACCTTGCGCTTCGTAGCTGTTTCCTGAAGACATCATGCTGATCTGGATGTAGTCTGCAGGTCACAGCATACAAGGGAGCTGTGAAGGTACTTCAGGTGAGTCCTCTGGTCGACATGAGGTCGTTATGCAATTTGTGACGGTCATCTGACAGTATATACTTGTGTTACTTGCAGTCGCAAGCCTTTGCCACTGTAGCAGCTGGCATTGAGGCAGTTGAAGCAGGACATGCAGCAATCATCAGATATCAATTGTACCAGGTATGTGTCTATGTATGTCTTGTCAGTGATGCACGCAAACTCAGCTTTCAGCAAGTTCACCTGACTAGGCCTGTTGTGCGCAGATTGCATCAAGCGATACCGGATTGTATCTGAACAGTGGCGCTGCTATCACCTTTGAAACAGCAGTCACTGCTATCAATGCACTACGTGACGCTCTGGGTGGCACAACTTCAAGCTCTGTGGAAAGTCCACTCACCAGAACACCTACAGGTAAAGCTGGACCTCTGCAGCGTTGGCAGCTTTACCTGTAAGTGTTGCACTTCCCACTCTTGCTGACACTGGTGTTGCTACAGCTGTGACTGGAGTTACTATAGCCTATCCTGGTCCAGACTTGTTTGCAGCCGATGCCAACTCAGTTGCTTTCACACGGATTCCAAAGCAGGTGACCGCTGTAGCACAGACTCGTATTGCTGAAGAGGCTGTCATGTAAGATGTTTTGCTGTACGCAACTCAGGCAACTTGATTGAGTGTTGTTGCTGTGCAGGTACTGGATATCGTGTACTTTGGATCATATACAAGTCCAGGTATGAGCTGACAGGCGCAATCTGTTCACATCAACAGGCATCTTGAGCAAGGATGCCTTGTCTCCCTGTGCTTTGCTAGCATTTAGGATCATTAATACAAAACATTTGGTGGTTGAGGGAGGCATGCATGGGAGCCTTCTTTTGCATGAGCCTCTTTGCGCAGCTTCTGAAAAGCTTGATGTTGTCCAAAGGCAGAGTGGCTTCTGCCTTGTGCTATGTGCATTTGTGCAGCTGAAGCTCATGGCATTCTGGAACAGTGACGCTGTTGTGTGTTTATGCAGGCGGCTTCTTCCCTCATGGGATAGCAGGTACTCCATGCTTGCCAAATTGCTTGATGACCAGTGCTGCCGTACGTGCTGTTGATGACCTGATTAAATTGTGGTTGTTGCAAACTTTGCTGCCTGCAGGGAACACGGACGTTGACAATATCAATGGGACAGTGACGACAGATTCTTGTGCAAGTTCTGGAGCTTTGAGTGCCTCATCACTGTCTGCATTTGTGCCTTTGCTTGTGGCTAGCATTGCTGTTGTGTGTGGAGTCCTGTATTACTAATCACCGTACAAGCTGAACTCCCAAGAAAGGTCATAGGTAGAATGTAAATCGTCTTGTAAATATGATCCCTACTTATTCCCACATCAGGTGCTTTCCTATGGTCTGGGTGTGACAATCGCTTCGAGTGCGTGGACGAACAGACTGATGTTGTCAGATCAGCAATGAAGTGTGACCTGACATGCTTGGGATCTTTGTTTCAACAATTTAGGGCTTGGTGGGTCTTTGAAGTCTGATTGTCAGTGACTGTTGTTGCCAGCCCAAAAGTGCACCTTGCATTACCATTTCTGTAAAAAGCTAGCAGCTTCGGCATCCTGTGCAGATCCCTGATTTGGAACAAGTGTGATACGTATATATATATACAGTGGTCGTCAAAAGTCTGTATCCAAAACCAGTCCTTGCTTAGCAGAACAGTTCGTGTGCGATGACAGCTCAATCTGACTGGCGGTACGGCCAGGTAGGCCTAGTAAACCATCGAACGCGTGT
>JAABUP010003693.1_pt1 | contig 26672 bp, 39 predicted proteins | sample 5559201 | NCBI WGS metagenome assembly JAABUP01 (sample SAMN10711887, study PRJNA513373) | rock metagenome | isolation source: Antarctica rocks | place: Antarctica | reverse complement strand
TCCACATTTGACCTTCGTCTTCTTCTATATGTGATCAGACTTGCTGGCTGGCTAAAGCATTGTAATCTCTCTCTCTCTCTCTCTCTAACAGCGCCAAGCAGTCTTGCTCGACACATACACCAAGGAAGTCCCGTACAAACAGATCGTTGCACAGGTCGACTGCCAGCGCACGGTTCTGACTTGTAAGTTCTTCTGCTCCCTCGACGCCCCGATTCTGACACTGGCGACGTTCCTGAGCACTTCCCTCACATTCATTCGTATGTTTGCATTGTCGTTTTTCCTTGCCAGTTGCTCAAGATCTGCCTGCTGCATGTGACAAACCTTGAGCTGTCTCACTCTGGCTGCTTCTGCTGTTCACGCATGCAGGCTTGTACGTCCTTGAGCAAGGCTTATACGCTCCTGAGCAAGACACCCAGAAATGATGAGACACAAGCCTGCGCTTGAGAAAAGCATATATTGCAAGCAGCTCATAGGCTCGTTCTGTCATGCGCAACATGCAGTCACCAACGTGTCACAGTCTGACCAGAAGCTGCAGAAACAAGGAAGTAGCTTTTGGTGGTAGCTGGTCTGTATTGCATGTTGGTCAGCCACACCAGAAGGTCTTAAATTGCTTGACAGGGACTGCTGATGTTCTGAGTCGCTGCAGCAGCCCAACCAAACCTAGTGGAATGCAACACTCCCAGCCAGTGCTCCCATTGGTGAGGAAGTAATTGGCATACGTTGTTGGAGTGTCTGGATGCCTGAACATTTAGTCCTTGGTGAGTACTGGTACCACAATACTGCTTGCTGAACGCCTGAAAAAGGCCTAAACAGGCCTTGTCTTCTTGACTAATGAGAGTCAAAGACAGAAAATGATTGGTTGATTGGTTGGTAAGCATGCTTACAGTTGTATGTCAGATGCACATGTTCAGACGAGCACTCCAGCATAGTGCAGCAGACTTTGGAGCCCCCATCAGGGATGGTGATTGGCAAACATATGAGTGTAAGCATGATTGCTGAGCACAAAGCTAGCTAGCTCAGCTGGCAATGACTATTTTTTGGAATCAGATGTGGCAAAGCCAAATGGCTTCAGATGACCATTTTGAAAAGCAGTTTCCAATGCCACTGCTGCAAAAGCAAATGTAAGCATGCTCTCTCCAGCAACTAGGGCAGCCTGCACAACAAGGCAATTGAGTAAAGATGCATTGCAGCAAAAGGGACAGCATGCATGCCATACTGGCATAACATGATCAAATTCCCCCCCCCCCTCTCCCGCACAACAACCAGTCAAGTCTAAACAAACTGCAGCATAGGGGGCATCATGCATGCCGCACTCACGAGACAGGATCGATACTCCTCCTGCTATAAGCCTACACATCCTGTTGCTAGGGTGTCAGCATGTGTCAGCGACAGAAGCATGCTATGTTTCTGAGTTGCAGCAGTATGCCAACTCTGCACATCACTCAAATTGCTCGTACACAGCATGGCCAGCAGCCAGCTCAGGCAAAAGTGTAAACCAGGGACCCTAACTTAGGCTAAGTGCGTGCAAACCAGGCTGTCAAAGGGATTCTACAGAACAGCATTGCTTCATGCTGTGACGCACCTGAGCTAAGAGATCAGGTGTGAAGGGGTTAGGAACGGAGAGCTGCAGCATATCAGCCTGTGCACTCCCACGCACCAATCCAAATGCTGCCACCACACCACCCTGCACCATTTGCAGCGCTGCAGTTTGACAACAGCACCAGACAACCGCATCCAAATCGCCCAAAATTGTGCCGTGTGACCAAGCACCTTGGGCAGTGCAGTGTCAGCAAGAGGAGGGGCATGATCTGCTTGGGTCTGCAAGCATACACAGCTTTGCAAGTAATAATGAGCAGGCAAACCCTTGCCAAAGACTCTAGGAAAGAAGCGACTTATACAGAGGCAAAGCGCCAGCCAGGCATGTGATACAAGTATATGCTATGAGCAGCAGACGTGATTTAGTCTATTGTGAGTGACACTCCTATTTTCCTTTAATGCAATTGAACATGATATTTGCATCAGCAGACAGGCACCTTGAGCTGCAAATTTTGCAGATCTTGTCTTATGGCATATCTGAAAGTGACCCCAAACAAGGTACAGGATACTAAACAAACTGCTGCCGATAGGGCAGCGCTGACAGGGGGGTGGCCAGCTGCCAGAATGTAGGGTAAGCTGGCAAGCCCCCCAGCCACACCTGCTATTGCTGCCGCCTTGCCAGATTCCACTTTTTCCGCTGCCTGCACATCACATTAGGCAGGTGCTCCAGAGCTCATGACAGATGTGTCAGATTTGGTGCAGAGATGTTTGGATTGGACAGTGAACTTTTCAGTTCTGTGCTGTTCAGCGATGTTAATACGTTTTGCAGTTGTTGGTGACTGTATCTTCAGTTGAACGGCTGTTTCCAGATGTGTGTCTTCCTCTGCACCGTGCCATTGCACGAAGCACTTCTATTGCCATACAACATGCTTAGCCAAGCTTCGGATGAGCAACAACCATCCATTGTGGTGCAGTCACAACCACAGCAACTCCAACTTGAGACTTGTCACTTGGCAGTACCAAAAACAGGGCTACACTGGAGAACAAGCAGCCCACCTCGTCAATGGAGGACTGCCACCTGGCCTGCTCCTCTTCTGCAACCATCAGCTCATTAGCTGCAGCCTGCAACACAGCAGGACTGAGCACTCAAGCTGGAATCTTTGGCTCAGTTACAGGGAACTCAGCTGAAACTGAAGCTGAACTTGGACCTGAAGCTTGCAACAGCATCAGTGACTGGGCACAACAGGCAGAGATGCAAAGCTGAATGCTGCATGACGGAAACTGGCATGGGCACGCAAGAGGCTTTTGAGACAAGCTTCAGGAGAAGCCTTATGCAGCACAATCAACACTGTTCACACTGGTCTTCAGCATAGCAAGCACACGCCACAAATTTCATAAAGACTGACCTGCAGCTGTTCTGCGGCATGCACAACATCTGCTTGAGATCCTCGCTCACTTGCTGCTTGTGCCTGCACCAAGCAGCATGCTGTGTTACACAGCTAGCCCTGCTCTGTCCAGATTGTGCTGTTTGTAATGTCTAACACATGACTGTGGGACAAAGTTGCCTTGCTGCCATGGCATAGCTACAAGCAGCGGAAAGGCCAAAGCCTGGGTAAGGCTGGTGCCTTTGCCTGAGCTTGTAGGTTACTCTACACGGTAGATTATCAAGTGCCATGACAGTATTCTGACAGGGTCAGCCTAGACGCATGGTGTGCAAAACAGGAATCAACACATGCCTCCTAATGAGCACTATGATGTGCTTTGTGTCAGTGGCTCACAAATGGGGCATGAGATTGATATGCAGAAAGTTCCATCCATTCACCTGTTGTCTCTCTAGCTGGCGGTTATCTTGAGGTGAGCTCTGAGCAGCCTGCCTCATCTGCATTGCAACCTCCGCCTGAGCTGCCTACACATCAAGATACAGTGTCGCATACGCCCTTGGATGGTGACTGGCTGGGCAGTTGTATCCAGCAGCATGTGTATGGTCTCGTGCTTACTGAAATGGCTTGTGTAGCCAGATTGACCATGCACACCATGCAGTGACTACATCCCGCATACCAGCAGCAATGAGGCAATTCATACAGACAAACTGCAAAAGAAGTCACCTGAAGTGCAGCCACCTGAGCAGCCGCGCTGCTTACTTTCTGCAATCTGCAGCACAGACAAGACTGATCCCAACTGATGTGTAGTAAAGGCAAATCACACTGCATCCCCAGGTAAGTTTTATGCAGTGCTCTACTGCTGCTGATAGAGCTGCAGGTTGAAGGCACAAGCCATTAAACGATCAGAAAACCAAGACCATGCACCTGGCTTTAGTCTCAGGGCTGTCATGAAAACACTGCTCTGCTACCTCGTGCAAGGATGCCTTGTGCTGCAGGCAATCAAGGCGTTGCTACTTTACTGTGTAATTCAAACAATGACTGGCAGGCAAAGCATGAGACAGAACTTTGTCCTGACTTGCAAAGCTGCCTCCTGGCTGCTTTTGCTGCTGCCATTTTCCTCCGCCTTTGCTTTGACTCTGCGCGGCTGCTTTTGACCTGTGCAGCATATTGCTTGCTGAGGACTCCTGATACGACCGGTGCAGCGGGGTGTCGCTGGAGTTGCACAGTGACTCTCACCTGTGGACAGATGTTGGCTTGTGCAACGCTTCAAACGAAGGTGGGATAAAGCCAACCGCCAGACTGCACTTTGTTGCACTGTCGACGACATGTGTAGGTGCTGACAAGGCATACAAGGAACGGTGTGGGTATGGTAGCGTATGCGATAGCGACACAGCTGAGCTGGGAGGCGCAAAGGGGATACGGTCCCCGACAAGGCAGTGTTTGCGTTGAAAGATTCCGGGTCTGGATCTGCAGCGGTCGAAAGACAAAATGGGGACCAGACGCTGAAGATTTGCAGGAGCGATCTTGTGAGCGTGAGACCTCTGACTGGTTTCGGAGCTGTTTCGTCAACTCGCCTTGGCGATCGTCACGCAAACCTTCATCGCATCGACTTGACATGCGCACTGTCACCAGCAAGGTAACTCAGTTGTCCCTGGCAAGACTCGGAGGCCAACGACCAGCGTCCGTGATCTTTGCGCGGCACATAAGCCACAACTCTCCTTGTCAGCTTGTTCCACGTCCCAGCTTGTCCCGGCTTTCTGCAAAACAACGTTTTGTTGCTGCTCGACCAGCTTCAAAATCTTCCGAAAGGCAAGTGACAATCTGTGCGCCTGTCAAACAGGCTGCAGAGCGGAATGCATTCTGTGACGCATGATGGTCCGAGCATATGCAAGCAGTGGCCGTGCAGGGACCTGACATGATGGTGATCCCTCTATATTTGACGTGCAGTTGGGGCTTCGCCATTGCAGCAAGCATGACCGAGGCTCCGGTCGGGGACTGGAAAAGTCCCATATCCAGCGAGCTCATAGTATCCCAGTCTATCAGGCTTGGATCGCCAATAGTTGCACAGGACGGTTCTTTGGTGTGGTCTGAAGGTCGACCAACAGAGGGCGGAAGGCAGGTCCTGGTGCGGAGGTAAAAGTTCATGACATTCCTGGATCCGAGTTTGTACATTCATCAGTGCTCTGCACATACTTAACTGTATCCTGTCAGCCACAGTCTTTTGTCAGCAAATTAGCATTCCACAACAGAATGACATCTACAGGACCTCTGATGGCCAGATCGAGGACATCCTGTCTGACCCAGCATTCAATGCAAGGACTAGAGTACATGAGTATGGTGGTGGGGAGTATGTGGTTAGCAAGGATGCTGTTTACTTCTCCAACTTCAAGTAAGGAAAAGACCTGCCCCACATGCATATGATTGCCACTGCCTTGTGCGGCATCAAGTGTAAAATGCAAGTCTTGCTCGGTAGTACATAGCAAATTGTTTCACCACGTGCAGCCCACGTGTTGGTTGGCAAGATCCACAACACACACCCCAACGCAAACAGATGCCCTGCAATCAGATCCTTGCAACTGTCTCAGACTATACTCTACTGCAATTGTTGTTGCGATGGCAATGAGTGTGATAACTTGCATTGTCCCGGCAGTTGCCATTCAGCATTCTGCAAGCTACTAAGGCCACTGTCCTCCCCACTGGCAACAACATTGATGAAGCACAACAGCAACAACGTTGCTGATGTGGGATGCGGCTGCTGCTGTTGCATGTCAAGTGTGCATGAAGACTCTACATGCAAAACTCACATGCCAGTCACAATAACCCAAAAAAACAAAGCTTACTGGTATAAGCCATTTTCTGCAAAGTCAGTCCCTGTTTGAGATGTCATGAATCTGTCTGTACTGCAAGCTCCAGTCTGGCTGACATGCTGTTTTGACTGTGCAGAGATCAGAGGCTGTACAAGGCATCCCTGACCAGCAAGACATGTGACCTGCAGCCACTCACAGCTGAGGACAGCAAACTCAGGTTCGCTGACGCCGTGATTGATCTCAAGCGCAACCGGCTGATCCTTGTTTGTGAGGATCACTCCAAGGAGGGCGAGGCAGTTAACACCATCAGCTCTGTAGGTCAGGCTCCCATGTCTGGACCCTGGCTCAGATGTCCTTCATGCAACGCACATGCATCTCAAGCTGCGTCCCCGCTGCAACAGAGAGTTTTTTTGTGGGGTGTGACAAGCATGCCTCATCACACATGTCAAGCAAGGCTAGATCCCCTGTTCATGCATACTGACCTGCTCTCCAGACAATTGCCTGGGCTAGCTTGCTGTAAGACGCCTTTCAAACTTGCAATCATAGGCGGCTGCTGTAGCTATGCCTGGATCCTCCATTCATTGCTACATATGAACAGCACTGCTGTGTTACAAACATTGGTGGTAATAAGAGTGCAGTCTTGGCAGGAGATCATAAGCTGAGGCGCTCAGGCTGAGCCTCATAGCATCTTATCAAGTCAGATGACAGCTCTCATCAAACCTGTCCCATGTGTCCTATAGCAGCTACTTGCTTGTGGTACAGATCTGAACAGTGGCAAGACCGCAGTGCTGGCTGGCGGTCATGACTTTGTAGCAGCCCCCCGGCTGAGCCCTGATGGGAGTCAGCTGGCATGGGTGGCTTGGGACCACCCCAACATGCCCTGGGATGACAGCATGCTGTATGTAGCTCAAGTGGCCACAGATGGCTCTCTGAGCAGCACTTGCAAGGTGAGCTGTGAGCTGCTGAAAGTTTGGCAGTCTTGAAAAGCTCCATGTGTATCTTGAATGTTAATCTGTGCAACACTTGCAAGGTAAGTGATGAGATGTCACCAGTGCTGGTGTCTTGAAAGTGTCTAAGTTTGTCTATTGTGGTGATCTGCACTGCTGCTGGTGCACTGTGCCTATAGATTTACCGCAATTATGCCCCAGGATCACAGTCTGATCAATCATAGCACTCAGATCTTGCGCACAGACAGTCAGCCTCTGATTGACATTGCGTTTTCCACCTGTGCTGTTTAGCCCCAATGCATAGTGACTCACAACTGGCATCAAAATTGGACTGTAATGTGCTACATGAAAGAATGAACATTGTGTATCAGGGCTGTGACAGCTGTCTGTGACTGCTGCAGGTGGCAGGCGGGAAGGATGAGTCAGTGAGTCAGCCCCTGTGGACTCCCAAGAACGAGCTGCTGTTCATTTCAGACCGCACTGGCTGGTGGAATATCTACAGGGAAGTCAGTGGGAAGGTGATCTACCACCTGATCCTGCTGCTGTTGCTGCTGCTGTGCCAATTGTGAATGTTGCTGATGCTTCTGCTGTGGCTACTGCTGCTGCTGCTGCTGAAGCATCCAGGCACAGGGCACACATTGTGTCAGCAAGATTTGCACTGCTACCAGCTTTACACTGAATGGCATTGTGCTTGGTCAGCCAAGCAACCAAGCCGGCTCTCGCTCATTTGACATGGAAGGTGTTGCACTAGCATTGCTGGTAAGCACAAGGACAAGTCTGCATGTGGAGATGGTGCACTGGAGTGTTCAGTGGTGAAGTGAATGGTGATGCAGGCAGAAGCAGTTGTGACAAGGGAGGCTGAGTTTGCCGGGCCTGCCTGGATGTTTGGCAGCAGATCCTACCAAGTGCTGCCAGATGGCAGGTCAGTGCAACAGACACGAGTCACTGTGTGGGAAGTTGTAGAGAGACCTGCTACAGATGTCCATGCTTGCAATCCCTTCTGCATCCTCAATGCTTGGATGTTGTGGGTTGGCCGTCTCTCTCTGCTGCAACAGACGGGCAGTAGCTTCTGAAGCGGCTTCTGAAGCGGTTGCAGAAGCAGCTTGACAAATACAGTTGATACATGCACCAAGCAGAGCCCAACCATTGTGATAAAACCCATCAGCTTCTGCTATTTCTGACATTGCTTCTGCAAGCCTTGTATACAACCAAAAATGCCAGAGCAACAAAGGTGGTCCAAAGCTTTGTTATTTTGCTCAAGCCTCTCCTGACTTCACTGCTGCCTGCACAGGTTGCTGGTGGAGTACTCAGACCCTGCCAGGGCCGGGGGCAGCTTGGCAGTGGTCGACCCGGCCTCGGGTACCCTCACCGACCTGCACACCCCCTTCACCAGCTTTGGCAGCCTCTCTGTCGCCCAGGTGAACCATTTTTGTGCTCCACATGGTCGCCCCACCATATGCTGTGTTTACACTGAAATGCAGGCAAGGCTTGCAGAAAAGGCCACTTTCAATAGGCTATCTCAATTGCTCAGTTCTGTGTCAAGCGCATAGGCAGACAGTGACAGATGGACTGAGCTTTCTTGTGCACAGGTTGGGGGCAAGTTGCTGGTGGCCACAGCTGGAGGCAGTTCCCAGAAGCCCTCTGCAGTAGCCCTACTGGAGGTGGGCAGCGTGGATGAGCTGATCAAGTCTGAAGCTCATCAGTGGCAAAGCATACGCCTGTCCACCAAGAGCGAGGTGAGAACTGCCACCAGCTTGTGCAGTGTGATATCACCCTACCGTCACTGATCTAGTGTGTACTACATTGTGTGAATATTTCACCCTGACTGCATGTCTGTTGCAGGCACAGTTTTGTAGGTTCACCTGGGCTTCACAGCTGCACATGATGTACTTCTGGCAGGTGTGCCATGCCACAGCACTTTCTCTTGTATCAATGGAATTGCAGTGCAATGTGTTATTCATTATGCATGCCACAAGAGACCTTGAATTTGCTGAAGCCTTAGTATGTTGGCTCGATCAGTACTCAGCAATTGTGTTCCTGCGTTTCCTGAGTTGTTACAGAGGCATGTGGATTTGCCAGGCCGGCTTGAGATGCCCAATCAGACCAAAGCATTACTGTGAGCGCATGCTAAACCATGGCAGTGTTATACATCTCATTACAAGGCTTGCATACAGATTGGAGAAGGCTATTTGACAGAGCCAGTTACGGTTGAGTACCCCACAGACAACAGTCACACAGCCTTCATGAACTACTACCCTCCAAAGAACCAGGACTACCAGCTACCCCCGGGGCAGACCCCGCCTCTTCTAGTCAAGATTCATGGGGGTCCCACCAGTCAGGCCTCCACTGCATTCAACCTTGGCTACCAATACTGGACCAGCAGAGGTACAGTTTCTGGCTACTCTCTGCGCACTGGAAGACCAAAGACTCATCTCCCGACTGCTTGCTTGTCTGCCACAGCACAAATGAAGCACACAGCCATGCTGCATGCAAGCCAGTGCTGATCCTGAAGCAGCAATTGATGGCAATGCGTGAAAGATGCTACCTGACAATGTTTCATCTTTCAGTTCCTGACGTTGATTGGCTGCAAGCAATCTATCATCAATAAGGCAGCTGCTATATAATGCCTTTACTTGCCTCTGACCTGACCAGATATTTGCAGATGACTGCTGAGCCTAGATGCCATTCTGCAGGTTTTGCCATAGCTGACGTGAACTACGGAGGCAGCACAGGTTACGGACGGGAATACCGTAACAGGCTGCGACGCAACTGGGGCATTGTTGATGTAGCAGATTGCTCCAATGCTGCAAAGCATTTGGCAGAGCAGGGTAAAGCTGATGAGAAGAGGCTGTGCATTGATGGCGGCAGTGCGGGGGGATACACAACCCTAGCCTGCTTAGCTTTCAGGTCAGACCTGCTCCTACCTTTCTCTTGTTTGATTGGTCAGTGAGAAAGCACGTAGCCTGGCCTATTGAACTTTCTGAAACTCCTGTCAACTGTAGATGTCACAGAGCAAAACTGGAAAGTGCACAGAAGTGTACACACAGAGGCTCTTTTGGCCTTACTTAGGCTGTCTTCTTCATGTGCTGCTCCTGTGTATAACCCATGTCATGGTGCAATTGTATGCTGCTGAGACACCTTAGGGGTCCCTCTGACAACAGCTGACGGTAAGCACTTGAGTGTGTTTTTAAGATTATGTAATTTAACAATGGCTTTCTTTTACTATACATGCTAGTCACATGCTGCTGGTCATGTGATGCCATCATGTACACTTCAGCTGATGAGATCCACTAAATGCAGCCTCATAGAGGGAGCTGATCAGGACCCTACAGTCAGACACAGCTTTCCGCAAATGAATGCATGAAGAAAACAATGCAATTGCTGTTACCCAGGCTTATGGCCATGCAGGGATGTGTTCAGTGCCGGTGCATCCCATTATGGTGTTGCTGATTTGGAGCTGCTTGCACAAGATACACACAAGTTTGAGAGCAGATACCTGGACCAGCTGATTGGGCCCTACCCAGCAGACAAACAGACCTACGTGGAGCGTTCTCCCATCCACTCACTGAAAAAGTTCACAGCACCTATTGCATTCTTCCAGGCAAGTCTTGTTCTGTTTGCGGTCAGGTTGTTGCAGACCACTGATGATGTAAAGCCCATTGTACGAGAGTTACTGATTTGTGCCTTTCATGTCCACCAACACTAACATCGTGGTACTATGCTACATTGAGGACTGTGATGACAGTTGCAAGTCCACTACGCAAGATCTGCATGGCACGCTGGGATACATGTGTATGCAAACAAGCAACAGATTGCTGTGCATGGCTCATTTCCTTCCTCATTGCCCTGCAGCTGCCTTAGCCACATTGCTGAAATCTGTGTTGTGACAATGCACAGGGCACAGAAGACCAGGTCGTGCCTCCAAATCAGGCAACAGAGATGTATGAGGGTTTGAAGAAACAGGGCATAACAACAGCTCTAGTCATGTTTGAAGGGGAACAGCATGGCTTCAGGCAAGCTGCCAACATTCGGAGAGCTTTGGATGGAGAGTTCTTCTTCTATGGCAAAGCGCTTGGTTTCAATGCAAGCATGCCTGAGGGACTAGAACCTATTGAAGTCGTCAACTAGACATGAAAACCTATGATCAAGTATTTGCAGCCAGATGCTGTTGATTGCCACAGTGCATGGGCAAAGTTGCTTCAGGATGCAGCAGGATGCCTGTACAATGTACAGAACTATGGCAGCAGCCACAGCATACAATATGCTCTCAGAAAGTTGAAAGCTTGTATTGCATGTCATAGCAAACTCTGTGATTCACATCAGTATACCTGTTGCAAAATGCTGCTCTGTTTCAGTGCATGTCTACAAAACCAGCTGACATCTTGTTCATGAAATGGTATGTTGTCATCGTTAAAGACATAACAAGCAGTGCCCACAGTCTGCGGCACATGCAACTTGCATGCTGCAGATGTTGCCACCAGGGTTGCTTCAATTCTATGCGCACATGCTGCAATATGTGTCTCAACAAGCCTTGAATCTAGCAACCTTGATTGGCAGGCATCAACCACATAATGAGATGTTGTCCCTCCCGACGTCACCTGCAAACCTTAGATTTTGACTTGCAGGTTTGAGCTGAAAGTGCATTGCTTTTGAGGTTGGATCTGCTTGAACAAAGTTGACCTTTTACCCCACTGCAAGGGCAGCGTAAAAGCTGCAATCAAATGCCTGATGCTGTTTAAGGCAATTTCAATTTATCATAAAGCTTGAGCAGCATGCTTGCACCAGAATGGTGCACATGCATGCAACACATGATCCATGTGGGTGTTGAGGCTCTGAATATCGGGATGACGTTAAGATGTGAAAAACACCTCGGTCACAATTCATTCTGGCACCACAAGTATCAGAAAGGACATGTTTCTGGTAGTCTGGGCAGACGGTTGGACAAAAGCTGCTTCTCCACTGTTGAAAGCCACCTCATACAGCATGTGGGGTTGACCATAACAAGCTTGACCTGGAAAGGGTGTATACAGTATGCAGTGCTTGTAACTGAGATACACCATGTCATACAGGGGCTGCATGACCTTACTATAGCGTACCTTGGTGATGGGGCAGCGGAATAAAGCATTCAAGAAATCATTCCTGCCATCTTTGTCAACACTGCTCCTGGCCTGAGGATTGCTGCTGCTTGCCTCAGGATTGCTGCTCAAGTCAGCCTGAGCAGATGGGCTGGCTTGTGCTTGCACACAAGGTCCTGCTGCTAGGTCTGCACCACATGCCACCTGATGCTGAGATGAGGCCGCTACCTCATGTGTTGGCACAACTGCTGCATCCGCTTGAGTGGCCACAGCAGAGGTCGGATCAGACCTGGCAGCAAAGTTTGCAAGCAGACGACTGAACTCATCCTGCAGGGGCTCAGCCGTTGGTGGCTGGCAAGGGCAGCTGCCAGCAGGCCTGACTGATGATCATACAGAGGGCCAGCTCACAGCACCAGTTCCTGCACAGCCTGTACAAGGGCAGGGGCATCCAGCAGCAGCCTCAGCTGACAGCCAAGGCAAGGGCCAAGTGTTGGGTATGGTCCCTGTGCAGGAGCCGGATGCTGACTCCTCACACCAACCGAGCAATGAGGGTGTTGTCAGCAATGATGCAAAGGCTGAGGCTTCACATCCGTCACTGCCCCCACAGCACAGTGGCACAGTGCAAGGTCGCGATGCAGCAGAGGCTGGTGGCAGTGTAGCTACAGCAGCTCCAGCAAAGGCGGAAACAGCTGGCAGCAACCTACATCAAGGTACTGCAGGATCCCCAGCAGGGGTCCCAGCACAATCTGCTGCCTTGGCCAGTGGTCATAGCTCTACGCCAGAGGCTGCTCAAGCTGCTGCAGCCATCAGCTCTGCTCTTGAGACAGCTTTGCACAACGCTTTATGCCATGCTGCTGAGCCCCATGCAAGCCCAGCAGGATCAACAGGTGCAGTGCCTGCCCCTGCTGGTGCACAAGCACAAGGAGAAGCGCCTGCTGGAGGCCATGCAGTAGCAGCTGCAGCTCAGGCTCAAGGTGCACCTGCTCTTGCAGCCACAGCAGCAGAATCAGCTGCCAATGCTGTCAATGGAGTTGCACCTCAGGTTGCTCACGGGCAAGAAACAGGCCTGGCAGAGGCTGCTGCCCATGCTGCTCAGGCCTTTGCAGCTCAGCTAGCTCCAATTGAAGGTGTGAGGACAGGAATTGACCCAGCAGCAGCAGCAGCAGCAGCAGTTGCTCCACATCCAATGCAGGCTGAAGCTGGAGCTGCAGACCCTGCCCCACCACCACCGCCACCACCAATGCTACCTATTGATGCTCTCCAGGCCAGCGCAGCCCAAGCCAATGTTGGGGCCCCAAACGCAGACCCAGCGGCAGCCCCAGCAGCATCAAAGCCTCCTGCAGTGCAAGCCCATCATCTGACAGCAGACTGCACCGCAGCTGCAGGGACACTCCCCACAGCTGCAGATGCCCTTATGGCACATGCATCAGCTTCAGCAGCCCCAGGTGGAGTTGCAGACCCTATTGCTGCAGCAACAGCGCAGCAACACTTGCTGCCACCCATTGCTCAGAGGGCTCCGGCAAGTAAGGGTTGGCGTCCAAAGGTTGGCCAGGCATTGACAGTGACAGTCGTGCTGCCAACCCTGGTGGCTTTGCATGTCCCAGTTGGCTGCTGGGCAGCCAGTGTTGTTGGAGTGGCAGCATGCAGGAAAGCACTCAGTGGCTGGTGAGCAAATCATCTGAACATTGCTTGTTTGTCCTGCCCCCTGTTGCAACATCTAGCCCTGAAGTGACAGATCTCCTTGGCGGCTAGATGTAGCATCAGCCTTCTGATTTATATGCCAAACATAGCTTTTGAGTCTCTGTAGCTACTGCGTTGCCAAACATGTTCTGTACTTTGGTGCCAAGCCCTACATAGCGTTGTGCTTCCTTGGTTTGCTGCCTGCAATGATAGCATGTATGTCTCTGTCTGGTCCCTCACTAACAATTACAGTTTTGCTGACACTTGTTTTGTGTATTCAGGAAGTGATGCAGTGCTGCAATGAGGCGTACATGGGACTTTTCGGCGCCTTCTGTTCGAACTGTATTTTGACATAAGCATGTCCACCAGCATTTGAACCCCAACAAGATCAACAAGGAGCAAGAATCACTGTTATTCTCCAAGTTGTCCTTACCAATAAGCTTGGATGTTCTTGAACACTGCTGACCTGACCTTTGACTCATAGCCGAATTTGAGCTCATGAGCCTCATCAGTGCTGCAGTATCAGCACCAGCTTCTTGCCATTCAAATTTGAGATCGGAGGGTTGCCCTAAGGTGGAAACTTGAACATTTCGGGATGCATCCTGGCATCGAGCTGATAATCGACAGCATGCTGTTGAAATTCTTGTAATCTGGATGGACAATGCTGATTACAAGATGTAATTTACAAAATCAATCAATATGTTTAGTGTCATGGGGGGCAACTGGGACCCAACAGACAAAAAGTTCAGTTCTATCAAGGAAATCAATCAAGGAAAAAGTTCAGTTCAGTGAATTCATACAGTCAAAATTTGCTTCCTACATGCAAAGCATTCCCTAAGGAAACCACATGCATTTGGTTCACACAAAGACATAAAGTCTGCAATAGTACAACAGTGCTGCAAGAGGTCCAAATGCTGTGACCTGATATAACAACACAAAATGTACATGTTGATATTGTTCCACATGGATGTGAAGTTTTCGGCAGTCTCCTGGCAGGTCGTGTTGTTGTCAGATTGAGCTGGTCATCAAGCATGGTGTTGGCAGCAGACTTTGGCGGAATGCCCGATACGCTACTTCAAAAAATCTTCTCTTGCTGCACCTTGACCGTCAGAAGCAAATTATCGTGCCAGCAAGTTTGCAGATCCTGGAAAGAATGCATAAGTTGTACGCGTCCAGCTGGTCTTAACTGCCTTTGGGCCAAACGCATCGAAATCCATCTATATTATGGAGCGCATGCAATCACACGCTTGTTGATCGATCACATCGAAAGCTTCACTCTACCGTTTGCCGCCATAAGATCAGGCACTCAAGACTGCTTCATCAGCTGGCTTGCACGGCAAGCATCCAACATCGAACGCATTAGCATCACGTTCAACAGCGTAGCCAATGATTGGCGGCTTCCCACCCTAATCGAGGCTCTAGAGCGGACTGAAGCTTCCGGGCCTGAACTGGAGCTACTGGATCTAGGGGTGTCAGGTACAGCAGCGCTGACAGCCTCTCAAGAAACTTGACTATGGAACAGCGCTTTGTGAGCTAGTGCAGTACACCCAGTTTTACTCCTTGCATGCTTATTCTCCATTTTGACTGCCACTCTATGCTGCTCACGGGCATGCAAGACCTGGCAGACAGCTTGAGGTCATGCAATGCCCTGGCTGGAAAGCTTGTGCAGCTAAACTGTAGTTTCAGACTAGACAACATGCCACTGGCAGACATCCAGTTTCTGACCAAACTGACATCGCTCAGCCTCGGGGCTGGCAGCAGCTATGGCGCCGCCAGAAGAGCCATGTTTGTTGAGGAAGATAGCTTGATGCAACTGGCAAGTCTTCCCTTACTTAGTCACCTATTCCTCATTAACATTGGAAACATTGGCAAGCATCTTACTTGCTTGCAATCCCTTCAAGGATTGACGCTGCTTGGTTTTGGCGGCAATAAGTGTGACTTAAGCTTCTGTACTGGGCTGACTTCTATAGAGGTCTGTGAATTTAACAATACACATCTTTGGCTACCAGATGGCCGGGCAGTAGCCCTGCAGCATTTGAAACTGGACAATGGGCCAGAACCATACACAGTGCTTGAGCTGCACAATTTGGGGTGTGCTACACACCTGACTTACTTGGCGCTGAGCGGCTGCTATCCCGTAAATGACTTCTTGCCTGTGAGAATGCCGTTGCTACAAGAGCTTGAGCTGAGACACTTGCAAGATGCCCTTCCTTCATTGCTGCTGAGCTGTAAGAAGTTAAGCAGGCTAGACTAGTCTTATATGTATCAGCCTGCTCTTCCTGAGTGGTTTTCACGTATGACACAACTGACATCCTTGACTTTATTTGGAGCAGAGCTTGAGTCATCTCCAGGCAGCATTTTCCATCTCACTCGTTTAAGGCAGCTTGATATATCACAGGTTAACCCACCACCTGAGATCCCTCAGAAAAATTCTGACCTTGCATTGTGGCCGCAACTGACATTAACGAATTTCTCCACTGCTGGTATCAGTGGGAGGGTCAGCATGAACTCTTATCACAAACTACTTCTTCTGTCTGCTGCTTTGCGTACTTAGTACGTAATGTCTAGTGTAGACATTCAGACTTGAAGTTTGACAATACGTCATGAGTACATCTTTTGAACGTGCTTGATCTGGCAGACAACGCAGCTTGTGTCTGTAGAGTTTGGTGTATGCCTGTGCAGTATGTGAGGGGCTTTAGTAACATTCAGCTTACCTAGACCTATGTGGGTGATTCTTGATTCATAATCACCACCATACGCACAATTTCTTCATCCTTGATTGAAGTTGCTGACTTCAAATATGCTAATGTATGTGCTTTGATGTACCTTGCTAGCATTGGCAACTTCAACTCTTGCTAAATTGGTATCGAAAGTTCAAATTCCGAGAAAATGCAAAACAACACAGCTTATGCGGCCTTAATACCATGGTGGCCTGATGGATTCGGCATCATACTACCTGCTACTGTAGCTACATATGGCCGCAGGACATGCGAGCTGGTGTCTGCAGCTTGCTCTGCAGACACCAGCTCGCCCTTAGCCTACCGGCTTTCATTCCCTGATCAGCCTGCCCAGTTTCACTTCCTGCTGCTTCCTTGCCCAACTCTGAAGGCATCAAATGAGAGGTAGCATTTAGCCCTGGAAATTGCAAATTCATATCCACGGCCACAAAAAGCATGTGAGCTGCTCAACTTGGGATGTGCTACATGCCTGACTTATTTAGCGCTGCTGTCCTGCATCTAACATCTTGTCTGTGACAGTGCTGTTGCTACAAGAGCTGGAGCTGCAGCTGAGAGACTTGCGAGTTGCCCATCATGACTGCTGAGCTGCAACAAGTTGAGCAGGCTAGACTTGACCTACATGTGTCAGCCTCACTCTTCCTGAGTGATCTTCACGTTTGACACAACTCACTTCCTTGACTTTGTTGACAGCAGAGCTCGTATCATTGCCAGAAAGCATTTCCTATCTGACTCATCTAAGGCAGCTTGATGTATCAGAGGTCGACCCACCACATAAGATCCCTCACCAAATTGCTGACCTTGCATTGTGGCCACAGCTAACACCAATGGATTTCTTTCCTGCTGGTCTGAATGCAAAATTCTGCGTTGACCCTCAGCTGCTGCGCTGGGCAATAGACATTTGGACATAAAATCTTGAGGTACATTACTGACGGGTTTTTGGACATGATTGATCTACATGACATGGCTTGTGCGCTTTTTGGGACTACCTGTGTACTGTCTTTTGGTAGGTTCCTGAGTATTCTGTTATTCAACTGTACAAAATCTTACGCTAAGTTACCTAGAGCTTTTTGCATGATCTCTGACCTTATGCATAATGCTTCATCTTTGATTGACGTTGCTGACTTGAAGTCACTGACAGTGACTACGAGGTTGCTGATGTACGAGCTCTTTTATACCTTGCTAACACTTCAAGCCCCAACGTGAGCTCTTGCTGCTAAATCAAAAATCCAAACACTGAGCGGTTGCAATATATCACAGCTTATGGACTCTTGGAGAATTTAACATTGCACCTCATGGACCGTGGCAGCATACACCTCGGGAAATACAAATTGGTATCTGCTGCTTGCTCCTAATCAGCCTGCATGCTTTTACTTCCAACTGCTTCCTTGCCCAACCCTGACAGCAACAACTGGGAGAGACTGCAAGCACTGTTGTAGCATTGCTGCCTCAACAGTGATTGCAGCATTCACAAGCTGCATATATGCCAACGCTGGCTAAACTACTTTGACCAGGGACATGATCATATCTGCACATCATAGTGACGTTGAAGTGTACACATGCATTCCTGTGCCACAATACGTAACTGCACATTGTACAATATCAGTATGGCGCTGAGTTGACATAGCAACTTTGCTATGTCAACTGCAGGCACAATTTGGGTTGTGCATCCTCAACATCAGGTACTTTTTTCTCAAATCAGAATGTCCAACTGGACTGGAAAGTGGTCGTGGCGCTGTTGGCATCTGCTGAGTAAAGCTTTCAATTGCTGCTGACTTGATGAGGAAGCTTGCTGCTATGCTAACCATAACTGCCTCCCCACACTGCATACACAGCGCAAATGCACATCTGTACCTCAACAGGATGACATTTATACTGCTGTATATGTGCAAACTTTTGGCCCCTTTCAAACTGAGCAGGGCAGGGCAGGGCAGGGCAGGGCAGGGCAGGGCAGGGCAGGGCAGGGCAGGGCAGGGCAGGGCAGGGCAGGGCTCTTGCCCCACAGCAGATGTGACACACCCATGCGAGCATGTCTAAGCAAAGCTGAGTTACAGCTGCCACATACACACAGATGCAGGCATGCATGCACCCACGCACAGACCAAGCCAACAACTCGCAAGCTGTTTACAACAACACAACAACAATACACAACAGCACACTGACCAACAACATGCATGTGGACAGCAAGTGGTGATGTGCAATCCAATCATGCGGCTTCAGACAATCCTATCTCAAGTGTCTTGATGGTGCACAGCACCATGAGAAGGAAGAAGAAGGATACCTGGACATCCAGCCAGAAGGGCCAGGTTTCACTGCCAACATTGCCCCCATACCTGGCCACACGCTGTGGCGCTCCTTTCTGCATCAGACATTGCTAGTCGAGTTAGAACACATGCAGTGCCGGTTCAGCCGCAGTCACAGGGTGAACACTCTGCATATCAGGAACTGCAACCTGGACTGATGGCTCACACAGCTCAATGGTACCAAAGAATTTTGTGACGAAAGCATTGATATTCACCAGCTAACAGCACTTTGACCATGACAATCACACTAAGATTGTCAGTCTGCGCATTGATCTGACATGTGGAGCGTGCAGACTGCTGCAATGTACGCATGAATAGACATGCATGCTGCAGGTTGTTTTGAGTGTTCAATCTCATACTCTGCACATCTAGATGAAATGACACAGCATGCGTACCTTGGACACAGGCCTTGGCAGTTGGTCTGTGAATGACCAGGCATGCAGAGGTCCTGTCACATTCACAACACCAACACCAGGCCTAGGAAGCCTCAGCTCTAGATGGAGCCTGTCCGTGCCTTCTGCTGAGCCTCCTGAGCTGTCTCTGCTGAGCAGATGCACCGTGGGCGGAGTGGGAAAGAGCTTCCTGTCTGCTGGTGGGGCTTCAAATACCTGGCCCCGGATCATGTCATGCATAGGGTACATTGCCTGCGACGAAAGTGTATGAAACAGTCAAATACTTTTACAAAATAGACATGATGTCCAGCATGAAGAAATCAGCATGCCTGTCTGTATCTGCAAAATGTCAATGTCTCCGGCCTATAGGGAAATCACTCTGTACCAGCAGACACTGCCTGCTGTGCTGTGTCATGCCATGATGTAACAATTTGCCTCCCATACCCACAAAATGTTGTGAACATTCAACATCACCAACTCTGCACATTTTCTAGGGCTGTATGATCTCTGCCTAGGTACTTACAGATGAAATCAATTCCATGGGTCTTTGACAACCCCAACCACAGCATGGGGAAGTTTGGAAAGGCTGCAAAACAGTCAGAGCCTTCAAACACAACCATTGCAGGCTTGATGCTGCCGTCCTTTCCAGAAATTCCCCTTCTGCTCCACAGTGGAATGTACACATCACACCTTACAGCAAGGCCTGTAATGCTAACAGGCATACTTGTCCCTCAAGAAAACAGGAGAACAAGTTTTGTTTCATGCTCCTGGTTGAAGGCGGGAAATCTTTTCACATTCAAAAAACCTGCCGACAGCACAAGAATTCGCACCAGCCATTCTCGACCATCCTGTTGTGCTGGGGTGAGGTTCATGCCCTTCAGAACCACATCAACAGGAGTGGCGTCACTGCTGGCTGCAGCATACAAAGGTTCCTGCTCCCCATTGTTGGCGACCCTGATCATGTGCTGCAGGAAGAGCCTCTTGGGGGTATGGGGGGTGTAGGTGTCCAGGGTGAGGGATGCTGCGACTGCTGAGATGACAGAGATGAGCATCAGCACTCTCATGGTCGACTGCAGCAAAGGGACACAAGCTTTCAGCTGGTCTGTGTCTCATGTTCTGGGTGCAGATCAACAGCCTTGTATCGTGCAGCGCAGAGCAAGATGACAAGGCTCAGCACAGCAGGACAACATCAGGTGGTTCAGGACCACTGATAGCAAAGTAAGGTGACCATGTAGCCAGCAGCGGCAGCAGCAAGTATGGGTCCTAACTGTGATGAAGTCTGCATCGTGACAAGACAAGGTATGCATGCGCAGCCAAAGGCTTCCCAGGCGTCACTTCAAGCTATCTTGCAGGCCACAGATTTGGCCAACACGCTCTGCACAAACACCCACCTTGAAAGGGCGGTTGAGGCAGTGAGCTAACCAGGGCATAACATAGCCAGCGTACACAAAGGTGCCAGCCCCAAACAGCGCCCCCATGATGGCATCTGGGCCCCAGATCAGAGGCCCCGGGGGCGCCCCAGTCATGGACATCTTCTCCATCAGGTGTGTTGCCAGCAGCAGGATTCCTGTCAGGACGCTTGTGGCGGGAAGTATGGCACAAGCCAGCGCTGCTGACAGGCCTGTAGGCGAGTCCACCTGCATCACCAAATGCAATTTTGTGCTGTGAATCAAGGGCTTTGAGGACATAGAGCTGCCATGATATTCAAGGACGTATCCCTGTCATTGTGGTGGCCTGCACTCAAAAACGCCTGGGGACCCTGTACAGACAGTTTGTTTAGAACGGAGTATATTAGATAACAGATGGCAAGCACCGTGTGTGTATTTTGAATGCTCGTACAAGATGTGCGATGACAATGACGAGGCAATGCTGGCAACATTGCATCACAGCTTCATGTGCTGCCTGCTGGAGTGAGCTGCAAGGACTGCCCCAGTGCTCCAGAAACGTTTTACTTTGGGACTGATTGCCCAGGCAATGCATTTGCACTGACTGCAGCTGAGCCGTGAGAAAGTACGGATTATGCCAGCCCTTGTGCAGTCAAGTTAGTGCAGCCAAAAACCCCAGCTGGGGCAAGCAGGGGCAATAGCATAAGGACAGCAGGTTGGGTAGGCCTTCTTGCCGTAACAGTGTTCCTGACCTCACCTTGGGGACAATCCACAAGCTGATGTAGGCAGCAGCAGCCCAGCTGAAGTGGGAGTACGCAACTTTCCCGCCCACAACAGTCAGGATTACCGCCAGAATGGCATTGAACAGGCAGGAGCCTGCGACTTGCGTGGCAATGGAGACGCCTCTCCTGTGTGCCAGGCGGAAGGGAAGAAGACCACCCACCAGCGCTGCTGGCATGTAGATGAGAGCGCCTGCCAAGTGGTTACTGAACCACACCAGCTGCTGGCCTGCATACTCGCCCAGGACTAATCAGCAAATCAAACTCCCAGCTTGACACACAGGTAGCACTGTCTTGCAAGCAGGCATGGTTGATGCATTGTGCTGGGGGTAATGTCAAGTTGGAACATGCCGATTGAGTCTTTGTGACAATACATTTCTACCGTGTGACAGCCCACAAGGGCTTATTTGAGAGTGCTGATCTATTTTCGATGCACACAACAGCTGATATTGATACAGACATACAGACATACCTGAGATGAAAGCACGCAGGCCACCAACTGCAGCAGGTGTGGCCAGGCAGCACAGCAGGCTCAGCACGCAGATTCCCGCCATTCTTGCCATTGGCCCTCTTTGAACGCCAGGCGGTGGCGCCAAAAGCACCACGGGCAGCACTGAGCTGTGCAACCACTTGGCTGTTGACGCTCTGTAGCTGATCATCCACAAGCCAAGAATATCGAAGTAGACGCTGTCTGAAGTGGCGGGAGAAGCTGGCGGGAGATTGTTGGCTGCTGCTTCGCTGAGGTATTGTGCAAAAGCGGGAATGACAGCAACCATATTGTCTCCCATGGCCTGCAGAGAAAGACAGTTAGTCATAGAACGTGTGTAACCATTTGCATACACCTTTTGGTGTTTTGAGATACCTGAAAGGCAGGTGTGTGACAAGACATTCAAATGACGCTCCTGGCCAGCTTTTAGTTGCCTGCAGAGGCCTGATTCTAACTCTACATGCAATGTGAGAATGTTTCAAGATGCTCTGAGCGCTGGGGTGCTACAACAGCACAGCAGTGTAGAGAGGTTCAACCATGCCTATGCAAAAGCGGCTGCAACACCACAGCAATGTGAAGGTTTTCAAACACACATGCAAAAATGAAATTGGAAACTGTAACAACACAACAATGTGAAGGTGTTGTAGGCTGGTGCCATGCTGTAGCTGCTCCTTTCATGTGTGCTAATGGTATTGTGTATGTGCTGGGGGGAAACATCAACATCCAGCATAGGGGCAGAGCACATATGCAAAAGGGGATTGGGAATTGCCAACAACACAGCAGCAAGCAAGATACCTGAACAGTGCCTGGTCTGATTCGCTCAGGTGAGTCGTTGTGGGTGTGGTAAGCCGAAGAGTCCAGCAGGAAGGCGATGTCAACACCTGGCAGGCTGCCGTAGTACTTGTAGCTGAACATGCGGTAGTCTGTGTCTGCAGGGATGATCTGAGCGTCCATCAAGTCCTGCAAGAGTCGTGACTTTGGTCAGCTGTGCAGCCTTGACAATACGTTGCAAGGCCAGAAGGGCTGTGCCAACGTCTGTCGCACAATGAATACATGAGGCAACAACTGCAGGATGACATGCACGCAGCACTGCAGTGTTTTTTGTGCCACAACACACAAGAGACGCTTTTGGGCCCAGCTTCATAGTACGTACACAAGGCAACGAGTGCAGGATGACATACATGCAGCACAGCAGTGTTTGTTTGCCACAACACACAAGAGATGCTTCTGGCCCCAGCTTCCACAACACACAAGAGATGCTTCTGGCCCCAGCTTCATCGACAACAATGTAACAGGTTGCTGGAGACTGTGGCAGTGCAGGTGTGTGCATGCAGGTATACTGACCTGCCCAAAGACCTGCCCCCTTGCGTGTGGAGCTGCCTTTGCATAAATTTCGGTTGTCCAGCCGCCTGTCACACAAACGTCCTAATGTCATGAATGCCATCTTTGTAGAGGTACTAAGTACAAACACTATAGGCGAAGCATTACAGGAGAAGCCGCAAGTGTCAGAGCAGGCACACAGGCACCAGCAAATGCTGAGTGCTGCATGCCAATAGTCATGTAGGTTACGAATAAACCTCCAGGCTGCTGCCTCAGGAGGCTCCCAGTATGATTGGTCAAAAGCGGTAGACTTTTTCCTTCTTTGTATTTCACAATTAGTGGTGCTGCAATCATACCTGCTAGTACCTTGACTGCCAAGACAGATTGCATAATTGCCAACATATCTTTCAGTGACAATTTCATGCGTAGCACTCATCCCGACGGTCTACCAAGCTTTGCTGACAAGCACAGTTTTGGGAGTTGCTCATCGGATTCATACCACTAAGAACAACAGGTTGCATGAATGCATGAAAGAAAGAATGAATGATTGAATGAATGAATGCATGAGCAAACCAACAAACAAACAAACGAATGAATGAACAAATGATACCTGAGGCTTGGAACAGTATGTCTGGTCCACCTGGCCCAGTTGACTCCAGATTGATGAAGGCACCCACCTGACCAGACTGCCTGCATACTCAGCAAATGAGCTGCAAACATGCACTGAAGGTCACGCAGCTACACACTGTGAGAAGTGAGAGATGCTCTAGACTGCTGCGCTGCTGATGAGCCTGCCATCACTACATCACCAAGAAGGCTGCAGTCATTCTGTACAGCGCAGCACAGTGCCTGTGCCAAATTGCAATCTGCGTCAGTGCAGACTGTCCAGAGTGTGAGGAAGCTGAAACGGTGGTGGGATCAGAACTGGTGGGGATGATTGCAGCAGGAAAACTGAACTGATTGCCTGCAGAGCTGAATCAGCGACTGAGCTGTGATGCATGAAGCTATATGCAGACATTGACTTGTACCTCAGAGCTTATACAAAGTCACAGTCAGCATACATGAACAAGACACACAGCAACTGGTGACTTGCATCTGACTTGCTAATCAGCAGGTCTGGCAAAAAGCAATGAGAAGAGAGACTAAGCAATGCAGGACAAGGAGCGCAACAAGAGCCGAGCTCAGAAGCATACTCTGGTTTAGACTCAGATCTGAACTAATAGTCTGAACTTGGAGCAACTACTCAGTCATCAGACTGTGCAGACTGTAATCTGAATGTGGACCGCAGACTGTGATCTGAATGTGAGCTGGAGGTCGTCAGGGCGAGCGCCCAGCGCAGCAAGCGTAATTAAAATAGAAATACAAGCCATTGGATCAAGCTTGTGATCCACCAACTGCAATTTGAAGACAGTGATTCAAGAAGACGCTGCAGTGTTGTCAACGCAAGCAGAGCCTTGGCAGACAAGCAGAACACTATAAGTTGGGTCACAAACATGCTGCATTGGTAAATCAGAACAATACTGAACTGAAATAAAGTGGTCAATCAAGACCTGCACGGCCACTGCGTGCATGGCAACTTTGCTGAAATGATGTTTTCCAGACATGTGGACGTTTACATAATCTGTCTGGACCTGATCTTGACTGAGCTGACAGGTTTATACATTTGCCTGACTGCAGAGCACTCCTCTAGGTGTCAACACCATTTTTGCTTTTTGGCTTGTGCATCAAATTTGATGCAAAACACGGTGTAAAATTGAACATGCAGGTGCATAAGTCTCACCTGTCATGAGCCATGAAACCATGAGCTGCCTGACTCAGAGTCTCCTCAGCGCCATTGAAGAGGAAGATGATGGGGCCAGCCAGCTTGATGTCAGGGTTGGCAATGAACACTCTGGCTGCCTCCAGCATAACTCCCACAGGGGATGCGCAGTCAGAGGCGCCTATCGATCAACATGTGCAAATGATGGTATGAATTGAAAAAGTCAGACTTTGTTGCACTTCAATGTCATGGCCTGTAAGGATCAACAGCAGGACAGATTTGCTTTCAGCAACTGATTCCGCCGTGAATTCACTGCTGCACATGTCTAGGCTCGCGTTGCAAGCATCTGCATGAATGCTGATCAAAATGTGGTGTGATGTGATCCAGACAGTACACGCACTAGCTTGTGCACAGCAAGCAGCACAGCAGCAATGACAGTGCTGCAGCACTGCATGCTTTGCAAACAACACCAGGCAAGCAGCTCCTCAGCATTGACACCTTGTTGCATGCACTGGTGTGGCTACCTGGAGAACCAATTGCACTGTCAAAGTGGCCATTCACAAGGACTGCTGGTTCAGTCTGATGAGCCCTGGGTGTGATTGTCAGGATGATGTTGGTGAGGTTCTGGTAGATGTTGGCTAACTCCAGTCCTAGCAATGCCATCAGCACTCCTCCACTCACTTGTTCCTGTCTGACCTGTGCACCAGTGAGCAATCGACTCAGAGCTTCCGAGCTGTTCCTGGTGCAATATGAATTTACAAAATGGTGTAATCAGGCAGTGCCATACAACATATCAATGTATTCACCTGGACATGGGTGCCATACAACAGTGACACACAGAATGCGCAAAGCATGATAGAACCATGATCTGCATATGCGGTAATCATGACGGTTGTATTAGTACGGCTTATCCATACTAGCCAGCTGGTATGCACACCAGACTTCTTTGTGGTCTTGCTGTGCTGATATGAAGTGTGACTGACAACAGTGCATACCTGAACTAGCAAATCGTCGCGGCCCTCTGCTTGCTGTACAAGGTGCTCTCCAGTTTGCAGCAGGAAATGTGCACTGAGGTCCAGGGCGGGAGTGGACACCTAAATTGCAAATAAACGATTGCATACAATGCGTCGAGCAACCAGGATTATGCTATGTTGATGTGGCAACCTCGTGCACGCACCTGCCGTTCACCAATCTCGCCAGCAAGCTTGTGTACATGTCGCAACGCCCGATCTTCCGAGAACAGGGATGGCGCAGAACTGACTGGCAACGGAGTGGGAGTCCAGTATATACGCCAGAGTATCAGAGCAAACTGCAACAACAAAAGCGCTGGTCTGCCGAGACAAGTGACCTTGGCCTACAGTGGTGAGTCATAAGAGGCAAGGCCTCGGCGAAGCGGAAGCTTCCGAGTGTTAAGAACCATGTTCACGCTCACCATCAATCCAAACAAGCACGCGATTTGTGCTGCGTAAGATAGTCCAAGGGATCTAACTGGACGCGGTCGCTCCGCAAACTTGCCACCTGCATGCCTGGCAAAGTGCATATGCCCGTTGACAATTCCATTAGTCGTTTCAACACGTTGATCTGTCACCACTTTGCTGGCCATTATTGACGATCAGTGTAAGCTTGCTGCCGGGGTAAAAGCTGCAGGCAGACCTCGCCGCGTTTACGTCGTAATAGAGGCTCGCATATTATGGAATCTTGACGAACATAACCGAAGCCCATCGGGAGGCAGAAGAAGAATAACATGCGTCAGCAAGAAACAAACTCGACAGTGAACTGGATGACTACATTAGACTTGCTGATCTTCGTTGACGTCCCAGATGAGGGAGCATACCTGAATACCTACATTCCCAAGGGAAGCAACTGTGACAAGAGCCTCCCAGGCAGCGGCACCTGGGGTTGTGAGCTGCTGGAGCTGTGTCGGTCCACTGAGCTACTGATAGCCAATGGACGGACACTAGGAGACGTCAAGGGGGAGTATACCTTCACTAGCCCTCGTGGCCAAAGCACAATAGACTACTTCATTGTGTCTGCAGAGCATTTGTCATCAGTGGCTGACATGAAGTTATGCGTGATGCACAGTAT
>JAABUP010003692.1_pt1 | contig 26678 bp, 27 predicted proteins | sample 5559201 | NCBI WGS metagenome assembly JAABUP01 (sample SAMN10711887, study PRJNA513373) | rock metagenome | isolation source: Antarctica rocks | place: Antarctica | reverse complement strand
AACCCTTCTACATCAACTTGTGGCCATCCCAACTATGACATACTCCTCCGATTCTGCTAATACATACATTCTCATGAACTGCCCAAGATCTCCCGACCTTCTATTCAGGTAGATATCTCACTATGCGGACTGAGCAGTCCATCTCTCAAGGATCTTATTATACAAGCTCGCTAGAGAGCCACAAGCAATATCTCACTTTGGAGTCCTTGAAAAGGCTGCAGAGGTTCTTTCTGGGAAAATGCCTCTGAAGAATGATTATTGCCTGATGGAACGCTCACTAGATCCAATGCCTGAGATCGTGACCGAATACAGGTTAATCTGGCCTTTGTTCGGCTGTAGAGTTTGTCGTTGAGCTACTAGGTCCCCAATCAGTTTCTTTGTTTGTTTTGTGACAAAGAACGATCTCGTGGTTTAAGGCTCCTCCATGAACCATTTTCCTTAAACGAAAATCCAAGTCTCAGTTCTTATCATAATCAGAAGACAGCATTATTCTCTCATACATCCTATGAGTCTGAATTGCTCACTGAATCCCTCGGAGCGCGGACCTTCATGGCTTCAAGCGATGCGGAAAACTCCCAAAAATGTCCGCCAGACCAGCCAGAAATTACAGCACCAACACTACTGGAGAAGGGGACAGAGATGCCCACTTCACCAGTACTGTCTGATCAATCTTCCATACAAACAGTCTCAACGGCAACATACGAGCGGCAAGAGCGTGAGGCCCAGGAATTATTCAACCAGCGGATCGAAAAGCTTTGCCACGATCTGTGGCCTTCGCCGAAGTCCATCAAGCGCCGCTTTTTGACCAGTCAAGCTGCCACGCGATTGCGTGCAAACCCCCTTTTGCGCTCGATCGTTCCAGTTCCGCAGACTCTCTCGATCGAACACCTCAAAGGCGGTGGCTTCAACCACATCACAGCAGTAACTCTACCGTCATCATACAGTGAAGGGGGTTATTGCAATCTCATCCTTCGCGTACCGCGGGAGGATGACTCACAGCCTGAGCATCAAGTAGCCACTTTGCAATACGTACGAAGTAAGACTTCAATACCAGTGCCCACGATTGCCGCTACAGATTTCACCTGTGATAATGCGCTAGAGAAGCCTTATGTTGTTCAGCATAGAATGCCTGGAATAGATTTGGAATCGATTTGGGACAATCTCAGCCACTCACAGCGGCGCATCGTTGCGAAAGAAGTGGGTCACGTGGTAAAAAGCCTGTTGTCAGTCGAAAGTCCACTCGCAGGTACTATCCAAGCAGCTCCTAAAGGCTCAGAGACTCCTGGCGAGTCTCCAACCATTGTCCCATGGAAACTGGACTTCCGAGGAGAGATTCTTGAGGAAACGGAAATCATGCCAATAGCTCGATCCCATGGTACCACCCTCGGCCTTTTTGAATTGTATTTTGGGCGCTGGAAGAACGCTGTTCTCTCTGAAAATCTTGGAGAAATTGACGAAGAGGTTAAATTATACGATGACTTAGTCAGAGTTGCCCGCCAAATGGACGAACTCGGCTTGTTCAAACCGGACGCAAATTGCCTGTGCCATCTTGATCTCCACAATCGTCGTAACTTCATGATTCAGCTCGGCCCAGACGATTCACTCGAAGTCACTGGTATCCTAGACTGGGACGAGGCGGTCTTCGCACCCAAAGTTGTCAATTGCCAACCTCCCGGCTGGCTTTGGGGCTACGATAAAGATACTCATGTTGATGAAAACGACTTGCTCCCTTGGCCATACGAGCTAGAGGGCGCTAATACTATCCCTTCAACTCCTGAGCAACGGGAGCTCAAGCACATATTCGAGGAAAGTGCTGGACCTGATTATCCGCAATTAGCATACGATGAATCATCTCGCTTTGCTAGGACGCTGTTCAGACTTGCAACGCTTGGGCTGACCGCCAATTGGCATTTCACTGCGGCTGAGAGGATTGTGAAAGAGTGGAATCTACTACGTCCCTCTTTAGCGCATAATCTACAGTCAATCTTCAATAACGAGGGAAGATCCTGAGAAGTTCTTTGGTTTCATTTGATTGGAAGTACAAATATAGCAGACTAGAGTACAACCATATACCTTAGGTTACTAAGGTGCATACTGTGTCCTTGATAGCTTTTCAAAACTCTCGCTGTTTCCCAAACAGGGTGTCATCGCGTCCAATCGGCTTGTTCTATGCTTTAATCTGATGCCGAAGTCCGCATGATCATCTTTTACTATCACGCCACGGCCAGATCAATTGATCTATTGTCACTGAGAAATTGACCAGCAAAATCGTTCTTGCCTCGATTCACTGTCAATTGAGGTTACAAGTCACACGTATGCAGTTTATCCGGTCGACTTTGTCACCTGACTTTGTGCCCCGTTTCTTGTTTCTGGGTGTTTCTAACAACGGTCAGTTATGGCAGTCTTTGCCCTCGTCATGAATTGAATACAACACCCTACTCTCGTTGATCCTTGAACGGATCTTCTTTGTTTTACCTTGCCTTCATTTCGTGATCTCTTTATATAGATTCTAGGATGTATGATATCCTTGAACGCTATCCTGCTTTGCTTTTCTTATACTGACTTAGGAAATTACACTGCTGATATTCTACTCGAATACCGAAATCTAATAATAATACAGTCGCAAATCACACCAAACACCAGACACCGCAAAATGACTACGGTGCATCACTGCCCTAAGGCCTCCAAAGGAAACTGTCGCAAGGGTACTGGTACAAACGGAAAGCCCATATGTACAAAGCATCAAAAGAACTGTACGAATATCACCAAGAAGGGGACAGTCTGTAGGCAGGCCCGCATAATCGAAGAAAGGTGTAAGGGGCCGTGTAGCAAGTGACAACTTCGCTGATGACGAATGATCTGGTAACGGATAACGATTTTGCTTGGCATATGGTCAGCGCTATGGTGACTGTTCAGGTCATAAATCTGTGCTGGTTCTTTTCTTTCGACGTTTGCATGCCGAGAACTACCTACCCTTACCATTTGAACGAATCGACATTGTTCTGAATCCATGCGAAAGTTTGAAAATAAGATGTTGTATGGTCATTCTGTTCCTCTGGTGTTTTCTTTTCGTAAGAGATGTGTAGCCGCCATTTCATAGCTTTTTACCCTGGGGGTTGGGTTCCAAACTAGAATCAATTTTCAAATCCAACTCAGCTTATCCGTATATAGAAATCTTCGAAGTTTCTTCTCGTATTCAGAGCAGTGGTGTTTAGATAAGGTATGAAAACTTTCAGATTAAAGACCGGGAGGCTGTGGTCACTTATAGAGCTTATGTGAAGCATCACTTGGAGCCCATTTTTCGCTTCAAGTTCGATTTGGATCCTTGGGAATTGGTTCCAAGTCACTCATCTGTCAGCCCGGACCAAGTGGCACGGTGTTTCCCTGTGGGTGTCAGATCAAAGTCGACAATCATCTGCTGGCTAGCCATTCTCAAGCGCGAATATCGAAACAGTGTGACATTTTTTCTGTAGGTACTATGACCAAATTTGTCCGAATACAATGGCATGATTACGGTGCGATGTCTAATTATTCTTTGTGAAGCAAGGGTTGCTTCGATCGTAGAGACGGTCTTGGCAATGCCAAGACCTGCCGAGGGCCGTGTAGAAGAAATCACCCCCCAAATCCAAATGAACAGCCTCTGTAGGGCTGAATCCATGAACCGAACATCAATATCAAAAAGTCATTTTCAGTCTAAATGTTGTATGTAAAGTTTATGCAGAGTTTGATTCTAAGTATATTTTATATGAGACACTTTTAGCCATCTTGCGTTGATGTTGAGATATAGGGGAAGTGTTCATTGGGAGGGTGTGTTCATTTGGGGGTGATTTCTTCTAACGGAGGGCATCCTGCGGTCTTCATTTCGATATTGTTCTCTCCTAACCTATTCCGACTCTACACGTCAGGCAATAAGCATGAGCTCCAGTTGATACAAGCTCAGCTAAATACCTCTGCAGACTATATCACAGTCCACTAGGTCTGAAATATACGTACTTCAATATGTGAGTGTAAAATCTTTCTACTAATACTACCTCATCACCGCGCGATTGTTGTCAGATACCATTGCTATTGTTGCCGACTGACATGTCTATGCTTCTCTTAGGAATCGTTCACTTTCTGTCAGGTCCAAAAAGGACATTTCCTCCACTGCGACAGCCGGCTCAGGCCCAAGCGCCCCTAAGCACCGCTTTACCATGGCTTCTTTGCGCGGCATCCAGCAACCAGAATTGAGCAAAAAGCTGTTCAAGATCATCAAGAGCGAGAACCACGCTATTGGCGCCTACGAATCTGCAAGTCGTGAACGTATATCCATTGCGTCACAGCTATCGGATTGGGGCGAGGCCACGGGTGACGATTCAGTCTCGGACATATCAGATAAGCTCGGTGTCCTCCTCTCGGAACTAGGAGAGCAAGAAGATGTCTTTGCGCAGAACCTGGAGGACTATCGTACGGTGCTTAAGCAGATCAGGAACACTGAGAGCTCTGTACAACCGAGCAGGGATCACAAGGCCAAAATCTCGGATGAGATATCAAAATTGAAGTATAAGGAGCCACAGAGTACTAAGATTGTGCAGCTTGAGCAAGAGCTTGTCAGAGCAGAGGCACAGAACCTGGTTGCGGAAGCTCAGCTGACCAACATTGTACGCTCCGCTCTTCCGCGAAGATGAATCGGAGGCTGATTCCCCAATGTAGACACGTCAAAAACTCAAAGAAGCCTACGACTTGCACTTTGCCGCGACTATCGAACGCGCTGAAAAGCAGGTTATGCTCGCTCGCCACGGCCGCCGGCTGTTGAATCTCCTAGATGATACACCAGTTGTTCCTGGTGACACGCGTCCAGCTTTCGAACATGCTCATCAAGCACGTCAAGTCCTGAATGATGCCGAGGAAGATCTCCGAGAATGGACTCCAAATCTTGAACCAATTCCAAGCGCAGCCACCGAGATGGGTGTCAATCTGATGCCTGCTCAGGCCGGAGAAGCTGCAACGAGCGTTAGTGGGCAATCAGAGGAGCCGTCGAGAATTGAGGGAGGTAGTACTACAGGTCAGCTGGAGTCCCCATCCCGGGATTTCAGTGGAAGCTCAAACGTTACACAGCCTGAACACTCCACTAAGTATCAGCAATAATGGCGTCACGACCTCAATGTAGCCTTTCTTCTTTCAGTCCATGGTAATTACCTTGGTATTAAGCAAGACGTGTGACGGATTTTCAGCAGCCAGGATTTGGCGTCTTGATTATGCCCTGATCTCCTACTGATCCTAGTGCCACCCGCAGTACTTCTCCTTTATCGCTCGGCAGGTCAGAACCTGTCCCAAGCCTTCTCATTCCTTATTCATTACGCTGCTAATAATTCTGAGGGCTGAGTATCAATATCAGCATTTACAAATAAGGGTTCGCACTAGCGTGCGGCAATCGGCGTATCTCTTTCGTTACTCAAAACACCCTGTCCAGATTTGCCAAGTTCTATGAAGGTCTTACCATGAGCAGTGCTATTTCGCGAGGTTGCCTGGATTACTGTGATTTTGCTTTCAATGCCCTGAGACCGTAAGTCTATACAAGAAAGCGAAGCTGTCCTCTGACTTGGGTCACGACTCAACAGTTTTAATCCTAGTGATGATCCATGAAGAATGACAATGCAAACGTCTATGCTTAATCTTGTGCTACATCGAAACAAACCTCACCTGCTAGACTGTGTTCGACTATGGTTCGAACTAATATGACTGCATTGTTCTGCTTTCCTGGCTGACAATGGGGACTATTGCGTGCATTCCGTACACACTTGTCAAGACATTGACATTGATTCGAGGAACCTATCGCTTCTGCTGCAAGAAACAATGAATAGCCATACGTCTCTATACGACGAATTTGGTGATAGAATTACCAGGAGAACCAGAGATCGCGTCCATGTTGAAGACCTGTGATCTCCCCTCGGCCAAGATTGTGAGTGTTAAGGGTCTGGTCTGGTCTTACCACCATTTATCGAAATGACCCACTACTCTTTTGTATTCGTTGTCACCCGACAAGTCCCCCAACTCATTTAAAGCATGATCTGGGTACCACAACACATATCATTCAATGATAAGGCAGGATGAGATCCGCATATCTACGGAATGACACTATGGGTAAGCATCTCCTGCGGTCGACGCGTTGTTGCTGTCATCATTCCCGTGAAAACCTCAAGCCTACCCATACGACTTGTTGTCATTGTAATGGAAAGCAAAGCCGATCAACAGCTTTTCAAGATGCAAGTCACCATATATGGTCCCATTACTTTGTGATCACAGGGAGCTCATAATAGCAAACCAAGACTACTAGCAGCGTTCGGTGCTCTATTCGTGTATACGTGAACGCACTGTGTACATGGGCTTTTTGTGCTGCCACTACCTTGAAATAGGCTCTCACTGTTTCAAATTCTTAGGTCAGCATTCGAATATTTTAATGCACAGCGATCCAAGTCATTTCATGCGAAAATTGCTCGAGAGTACGGACGAGCCACCTGAGTCGATCGAGAGATCTTTTCTATTGTCATCCATGAGACTGAGTTACTATGAAGATCCTTGGAAACTATCCTATTATGTTCGTATCCAAGCCTGATTGCCAGGAAATTATCGAGCAACTATATGATGGACCGAGTCTTTCATCGTGCAGCACACCTGATTATCGTTTGATCTTCTGTATGGATGCCATAATCATGAGTAGAAAGAGGATGGCCTGAATGAAGCGATCAGTTCCTGGTGAGCTCGAGATTCCTGCTTGGGATGGCTACTCACTGCGGATACAGAGAAGCATATTCCTTTCGAGCCTTGGCCGTCTCTTTTGCCGATGGAGAACAGTTTTCCCATCATGGGACCACCTATCAGCTTTGCGAGGATCTCTAATACCGCGACAGAAGTGAACAGTCTCGCGTGATAAGCACGGTCAATCAATGATGTCGTCAGTCCCTGCAGAGCTGGTTCCTCGCCTTCGCTCAAGCCGCAGATGAATAAGGCTAGAATGATGAGCAAAAATCTCTATAAACTCGATCACATGGGCCTACCAAAGAGCAGCATCCAGCTGTAATAAGAGAATTGAAGTAGTACGAAGCCAACAGCGGCGACGAGTAAGGATGTCCGGATGACGTTGAGATCAAGCATTTGCGCACGCAATCCTCGGCGGACAAGGACCGAAGATAGCAGCGGAAGGACAGCAATCGTCGCAAGGGATGACCCTCCAGCTTGTGCAAACCGTAACCAGGTGGTCTGACTAAGACCCCAACGGAAATTGTATGATGCGTATTGATACACAAACGCCTTGCTAATCATAGCGAGGGGCTTGAAGAAAAAGAGCATATAACAGAAAGGAAGGCCAGGCATCTGTATAAGCACGATGATATCTCTCCACCATTCCTTCCTTTCAGGGGCAAGAGTTGGCAATCTGTCGTGAATGCCGCGGGGTAGTTGCTCCGGTGATGAAGGGGACTCTTCGCTGGCCTCATTTGGAGTGAGAGTGTCAGCAGCACCAAGTAAAGGACTGCTCGGCCCTTTTCTAATTTGCGAGTGACGTTGTCGATTAAGCGACTCGGGCATGAATGCAATGATGAAGAGGCTCAATGTCAGTGATCCAATGGCAACTACGAATGGTAGCCAAATCCGGATGATCATCAGAACGCCGGAAAGTGGCGGAGCGACCAAAGTCGTCAGGTGTGGTATACCAGCAAGTATGTACATATACTTTGTTCTACAAATGGTCAGGGACACTCTCGTCTCGTTCTGCAGGGTTGGTCTTACCGGTGGGACTTATCAACAGTGTCGGCTACAATTGTGAAATTCATCCCTTTAGCAACTCTCTGGGAGCCGCCAAGAAAAAGGAAGACCGAGGAGGCCCACACAAGTTTTATGGGTAAGCTGGTATCGACATAGCAAACGAAGAGAATCCATAGAAGGCTGCACAATGTTCCGGTAGAAACCAATGCTAGTACTAACCTGCGGCCGAGTCTGCGAATGTCAGATTGGCTGATCGCTTGTTCTCATCAGTTGGCACGGACCTATCTGCGATTGATCCATAATAGAGCGCAGTCAAGAGCCCTAGGTACAATGTTGAGCTAACTTCCCCAAAGATGGCCACAAGGGTGAATTACCAGGCAGCGCATCGAACGTGAACTTCCAGCCAACAAGGCCGGCCAATTCATTCTGAATAGCGGGAATCTTACACAATCGTTCATTGATGGGTCCAGCAGATGCGTTCGATAGTTCGCCATGTGCGGCATAGTATCGGTCGCAGATGGCTTGTTCGAATAGTTTGATCATGGGCACTTCGACCATATGTTTCGAAAAGTAAGTGCAGAATTGCAGACAGAATGTACAGATGAGGATGGGATCCCCAAAAAGGAATTCCTTCAAGGCGGCCGCCCCCTCAATGAACCACTTCCAGATTTTGAGCGCGGGAGACGGCTCGACTTCATCAAGATGGTCCTCATCTTGGGGTAGTAGGGGCTGCCGTTCATCATCTATGGCGGGCGAAGGCATGCTATAACAAGGTCAAAGATCTGTAGGAAATCTTCCCCATTTCTGGCCATCTATGAATGCTGGGACTCGTGTTCTAGTCGCTGGTCGAAGTTCAATGGCGGTGCAATACTGCAGGCAGCAACGGCCACAGCCTACCCTAGCTCTACCCGCACGAAGGATTCATGTTGGAGTGCTAGGTCTGAAACATCTTCTTCGTCGCGTCATGAAAATGGATAGGGCTTAGCGCAGGGGTCTTAGTCTTGGCAAGCCATACATCCTCGGACCTCGCATCTCAGCCTTCTGGTAACAGTCATTATTATTCCATCATGCTTTTCATAGTGGCCCCTTCTTTCACCCTTTCCATATTAGATTTGATCGTTCTTACTTATACAAAGATGGTAAAGTTAAAGGGGGGAAAGGGTAGTGGCAATCGCTCGCCTTATCCCGCCAATTCATGTGTCACTGAGCTGCTAGATCTATGATGGGGGATTCTCAAGTCCTCAGCAAAGAGTTAAACTCAAGTGCATCCGACGGAACCCTTCTAATGTGTGTCCCTATTTATGTTCCGCCCGCAGGCACTCAGTAAGTCTTTGATGGGCCTAGGAGGCTGGAGCTAAGAGGTATGACAAATGATCATTACGAGGATTGCTGGGAGAAGCGAAGTATAGCTGTCTCTTGAGACAGTTACAGAGTTCGCAATTCGATGCCGGTAGAGGCGCTGATCAAATCACTCTTCGGGCCGTGCTGCCTTTCGCTCTCGCTATATTTCTGCAGATGCTTTACTGCAGTGTTCTTGCCTTTCTCCGATACGATCCATGCCTTCAATAATGTACGCTTCTAGAATCTGCGTTGTACTATTGCTGTATTGTCACCTGCGATTGCAATCTTTATGAAAGATAGGAGTCTGGTTTGTATTTGTAAGAACTCTTATTAGCAATGTTGTATCTCTTTCACGTCTTCATTCGTAGGGCTGGTTGCATGGCCCTCGACATGATTGGTTTTCATGTCTTGTGGAGCGGAGCGTTGTCTTAGCATCGCCATCTATAAGCTCTCATGAGTGCAATGCCATGGCGATGATAATTTACTAGACATCGAGTCTTTCACAGATTCCCGGTGATCGGGTTCTCAGCAATATAGCAGGGCTGAAACACGACGTTCCGATTGCCCTGCGTGGGTATGTCTGCATGTGGGTGGGTGTGAGTGGCACAGATCCCGCCAGTGAGAACGCGATACAGCAGTTGTCGAGATAAGAATCCGATAGGATCTCTCCATATTTCGCGCATCATTCTCCCTTCCTTGAATGTACTCGATTTTTTCAATCTCACTGGAATTACAGATCAAGATTGAAAGGCAGTCCCACCATAACAGCAACTTTTGGACCCCAAATGCAAGCTCATGAGTAATTTGCCACCACAAACAATTGCGCTAACGAAGCATTTTTGCGGCATGCACGCCAATCAAATATACCAATACAATCGCTCCACCTTTTCGATGCATGGACAGCCTGCGAGCGTTACTATTTTGGCAGCAAACCACCCATACCGTAGGCCATGGGTTTTCGAGGCAGGGCCAAGGGGCGACGATAGTTTCACAATCGATGCAGGGGTCCGCCTCATGGGGCACCCATATAAGACGCTGGCCCGACCAGCACCAGACCGAAGAAATAAATACAGAAGCTCGCCGACTCTCTAGCATGACCTAGCTCACCTAGTAGAAAATACAACCAAGGATGCCTGAATGGAATGGGGAATGGGATTCCAACTCAAGCCGCTATCTGGCTGCCACTACTATCATGATTGTCCTCTCAACGACGACTTTCATACTACGATTGGTATCGCGAAGGCAGTCGGGTGCTCATATCTGGTGGGATGACTGCTTCGCTGGAATTGCTTTGGTGAGCCGGTTGGAAGTCCGAATCGGAAAACATTTGGAATCTAATGGGACTGAAGATCTTGTCCTATAGCCCCAATATCTTGACGTCGTACTGTGCGTTCTGCAAGGTACTTGTGATAGCATGCGGTGATACTCGTTCATTATTGTTTACCTAGCTATCCATCTTGGTCTGGGCCATCATTCCCCAGAAGTGGGGAGCGCAGATAACAGCAGAGTACTGGAAGTGAAGTCACCCGACCAGAATCATATACTAACCCATCGCTTCTAAGATTACATGGATCAATCAATTCAAATGGCAATTTACTATACCATTCATCAAATTCTCACTCCTACTGTTTTACCGACGCCTCTTTCCAATCCAGTGGCTCCTCAGAGCAAGTCAATGTATTGGGGCCTTCTTGCTGGCCTGGATGATCTCGATGACTATAGCCATGGTCGTTGTTTGTACACTCGTTGCGTACCTTTGGAATCAAACAATCCCGGGTGGTTACTGTCTGGACTTTTCCTCAATCATCGACTTTTTCATGATTACCGGGGCTATCAATATGGTAACAGAGATCGTTGTACTATGCTTACCACTCCCTGTGGTGTGGAATTTGAATATGAGCAAAAATAGGAAGATCGGTCTCTCTTTCGCCTTCGCTCTTGGAGGGTTCGCATGTATTGCTGGCATAATTCGCGTGATCTATCTTCCTAAAATGGATCCGGCGGATATCACGTGTATGTGATGCTGGTATTTAACTGGAAGTGGCTAACCTTTATCAGACTCGACGCGTAATCTCCGTATCTGGTCTTGTGTCGAATGTAGCTCTGGAGTCATCGCATTCAATATTCCCGCAGCAGCACCGTTCTTCGTGAACCTGTATCGAAGGATTAAGCCCAAGGACTCCAAGTCGTCAGAGCCTCGAGGCTACGCTCTTCCCCAGAGTTCACGGGATCGCTACAACAAGCTCGGCAAAGACAAAAGTGATAAGCATCGGTACCGCAAAAATGCCGAGTTCTCGACAAATGGATTTGACACACTCAACGACTACGAAGCAAATGATGATGGTGTCGAACTTGTATTTACGGCCACATCGATGGCAGCCGACGGAAACGCACCGGGGATCTCTTAAGGAGGTCCACCCAAAGGAATCATCGTTGTCAGCCGGGTGGAAATGGCCAGTCCGAGAGCAGAGAACAAAAAGGTTATAAAATCGAAATACTTAGCAATTAAGCATGATGATAATGAATGCTTTTCAAAGTATGTGCATTCAAGCTTTCTTTGGGAACTGACATCAGACCCAAAGTGCCTCTCGGTTGTTTCCAGGCTTGCACAATTCCGAGCGTACTAGCCTGATAGTACGTGATAGTCGTCTCCCGTCTAGCTTAGCGGATGCAGGGGCAATGTAGGTCTCACCAGCGTCGATCTCAAATGTTCTACCCTCGAGAATCCAAAGCCGAAATTGTCGAGTCATTTCGAGTCATTTATATGTTGCGCACAACACTTCCGAGTATTTACATCACGCATCTGAAAATTCGTATAACGTTCATCCACTCTTCGCCTCCCAAAAACCCACCTTGACCCCATCAGCCGGACTGATAACGACCTCGCACTTAAATTTCCTCTCCCCTTCCCAGTACCTCGAAATATGTTCAAACCTCTGCAGTATCCTCGCAATCGTATACCCCATCTCCGTCAACGCAAATTGCTGTCCGACACATATTCTCGGGCCACCATTGAAAGGGATGTAAGTCCAAGGTTTGGGGGACCATTTCTCCCATCGCTCGGGGTAGTAGGTAAGGACATGAGGAAAGTCAGGGGATTCAGGTGGGTAGAGATCGGTGCGCCGTTGCATGTAGAGGGGAGAGTAGCCTATGGGAGTGTTTTTCAGGATCCCTGTAGGGGTATGATGCATTAGCATTTACTACGAGGATCTTCCCTTCTGGCAATTCCATCACGTACCAATCGGCTCTGTCCCATCCGGCCCACCACCCGTCGGCAAAGTGGTGTCATGAAGAGCCATCCGAACCTAGCATACAGTCAGCCTACCCGCAAGCAACAAAGTAGCCTGAGCAAGCACTTACATTGAACGGCACGCTAGGATACAACCGTAGCGTCTCATTCATCACATGCTGCAAATACGGCATGTTCTTCAGATCCTCATACGTGGGCGCCCTACTCGATCCCATCCTATCGAGGATCTCCCTTCTCAGCTTCTTCACTATCGCTGGATTGGCGGCAAGCTCCTGGAACGTAAAGCTTAGCGCTCCAGCAGTCGTGTCTCGACCAGCCAGTAGGACCGCGACTACTTGATCCCGTATTACTTTCCGATCTCTAGTACCTGTGGCGGCGAGTGCGTGAAGGAAAGATTGATTGCTCTTTTCATTGAGATCCGAGATGTTGAGACGGAGGACTTGTTCGATGAATGGCTCGACGAAAGAGTTTATGATTTCGAGTCCTGCCCAGAATGTCTTTCTAGGGACAAACTTGTTGAAAGGGCCAGTCCTCGCGATGAGACTCTGTACCCTCTGTACTTCATTGAATGCGCTGGCAAAGGGTGCTTCCGGCTGATCGAGACTGTCCACGGACCTTCCAAGAAGAAAGTCTGTCGCCGAGTCGAGCGTAAGTCGGTAGAAGAGCGCTGAAATATCGACCTCCTCTCCCTGTGCTCCAATCTTGCTCAAGAGCTTCTGAACCTGGGTCTCAAAAATCTCCAGATCCGTCACTCTGTTCTTGACAAATTGTGGCCGTATCAACTGGCGGCTCCTCTGCCACAGCTCGCCATCAGTCGTGAAAATCCCGTCTCCAAGAAAGTCTTTCCAATCGTCATGGAACGGCTTTCCCTTCCCATAATCCTCAAACTGCGTTGCAAGGACAGCTTTAATGTTCTCAGGGTCGGCCGTGAAGATGAATCTTTCCCTGGCGAGAGAGACTTCGACCGTCTTCGAGCGCTTATTCGGCGACCACCCAAAGAGCCAATGCCAAAAATCAAGGTCGGTGTCTGCATTGGTGTGGGATACCGAGCGGAGCACCACGTCAATGCCAAAAGGAAGCTTGGCACGCACCACTGGAGGTGTGGCCCCAAGCTTTTCGATGGCCCTACGTTCGAGGACATTGGAGACTGTGAAGTATAGCGTAGGAAACACAATGAAAAGGAGGATGAGGCTTAAGAAGGGATGTGCAACAAGTGAATCGAGCATGGTGAGTGGAAGCGGTTCGAAAGACAGGAATGTTCAGACCAAGCAGAAGCAAGCTCAGAGGATTCGAAAGACAGAGACGGCGATGAGGAGGAAGGAGAGCATTTTCACTGAGAGGTCAGCCGTTTGCGTACCTACTTGTAAGCTACTTGTGTACCCCGCAATATGAAATGGAAGGTGATCCTTATTGGTGCTTTCTGGCGCGGCTCGGACATCTTTATGCGACCCGGAATGCGAAGGAACTTGAAAACAGACGACAAGATGGAAGTCACCCCGAGACGCGGGAGACGACGATTGAATATCAATCAGTGAGTCGGAGCCATGCTGGAGTTGATGAGGACCTTCCTTCATTGGTGCATTATTAATTCTAATTGTGTTAGTCATCAAGCATGAGTCGTTGCCTCGCTTTAACCCGCCTCAATGTCCAACCCAGTCCCCCAGGCCTCGCTAAAGTATGCTAGAAAATCATCCGAGGAGTTGCTCGTGCTCTACGGCATCTCAAAGTCTGTTCACAGAAGAAGCACTCCGCCCAGAATGCAGGAAGCCACGCGCAAGAGCACCCTAGACCCTGCCAATCCTGGTGCGGCCCGAGATGCGCCGGAGACTTTGGAGACCTTGGGAGCAGCCGACGAGACAGTCGCTGCTGCTGCCATCACGGGAGAGCTTGCATCGTTTTCAGCAACGGCTGCCGGAGACGATCGTGGGGTAAGATTTGCTTCGGCGGTGGTGATCAAGAAGCCTTGATCGTCGTAGTGCTTTACTGCGCTTGCAGCTGCGACTGGTTGAGTGACGACCACCGGAAACCCTTGCTGGTTGTAGGATGTGATGGTCTCATATCCACCAGCCGCAGGAGATTGCTGCTGAGAGTCCGATGGCGGTGAGGTAGGCGAAACTGGTGGGGATGTGACCTGGGAGTAGGAATGTCAGCAACTCACGGACTTGATGGTTTTTTGACACAGGGTGTGGCTCACTCACAGGGGCCGCGCTTGGCGGAACAACTTTGCCAGAGCTTGTCACAGTCCATCCTGCCGGTAGACCGGGATACGTTGTCACCGTGGCTTGTGCGCTAGTCTGCATAGTGGTTGGGCTCCAGCCTCCAGCATTCGGTTGCTGCACTCCGGACTGTTTTGCGCTGTGTGTCCCCTGGAATGGCATAGGGCTATTGCTGTCTCCTGTGGCAGCCGGCGATACAGCGCCCTGAACAGCCTTTCCATTCCCGTCTGAATTGACTTTGCCACCAACGGCAGTGATGGATTGCCAGGTACCATCGGTGCCCGTGTACTTGTACTGACTTCCCGTAGAGTAGTCCGTGACAGCGATGGACTTGACCTGCATGACGTAGGGCCCAGAAGCATAGTTGGTCGTTTGCCCAGTCCCACCAGTTGCCCATTCTGTGGTTAAGGAGAGGTCAGTCATTTATTGCCGTGCGGCTGAAATGGAAAATCATGACTTACCGACTGTGCCTTGGGGGTTCGATGGATCGCCGCCGCTCCAGGAGCCCACTTTGATCATCATCGGAGTCTGTGGGTAAGGATAGCCGTTCGTGGATCCCGGTGTCAGCGTACGAACAGTCTTTCCGTCCACTGACCAGACAATTTGGTTGGCGGTCCAGTCGATGGCGTATGTATGAAACCCGTCGTGATTTCCGGGAGCCGGACACGATGCTCCGCGATTGTAGGATGCCGTATTTCCTTTGCCAAAGAAATTGGTCTGCACGTTTGCATCATCGTAGCCAAGCCATTCAAAATCTATCTCATCGAGGTCGTCTGACTGCAGAATGGCACTACTGACAATCCCCACGCCCGGTGCTGCCTTGACAACGAATTCGACGTGACCAAACATGATGTACCATTTTGAGGCTATCAGTGGAGAGTCACCGGATTTTGCTACCGTGAAGGAAGCTCCATTCGAGTCATACGACGGTGAGCCTTGGGCGGTGAACGAGTCGGATGGTCCGGATGTGAAATCGATGGTCACGTCTTTGCCGAGTGCTGTGTTAGGAGGGCAGCTTCCTATGGACTTTATCAGCAATTGCACCCAAAGCTTCCCGGGGGAATCCTACCGCTTGTGAGAGGATTGCAATTGGTGTAAGTTTGAGCGAGTGCTGGCACTGCTGCCCACGTCGCCGCCACAGCAGCAGTGAGGAATGACCGTGATATCATCTCGAGACTTCGACGCGGCAAGGAAAAGAGAGACGGTCGCCTCGATTGGCTCTGTACCGGTTTTGATGCCGGTGTTCGATGGGAAGGACCTGCAAGATAGTGATTCACAAATACTGCTTGGAACGATTATGCTGAACGCGATGTGTACGGGATGTGCGTGGAGAGATGGGTAGATGCAGATTGTAAGGGTGGGGGATGACGGTTAAGAAAGCAACTTCCCGAAACGAATGTTCTGTCGAGTTATCTACAATGCGAAAATTATCCTAACCACCGTCCTTTCTTCCAGCCACTTGGATTTTCTGCCAGAAATTGACGCGTGCAGTATACGAAGTGCAATGTGATTAGAGGAATATTGAGTGGCTGGACATGTAATAGGGATTATCGTGTTCGGGAGGAAGCATAAGGGTCTGGAAGCAACGGGGCTGGGAGTGCTTACTAAGAATCGGTCGGCGGGGGGACAGCCTAGGGCGTGCATTAGTGTCCGTAATCCGCAAAGCTTGGCACCGTTTGGGCGGGAAGGCGGGCTTGCTGGGCGATCTGGAGGTGCCGATGCTGTACACCTGAGTCAACGTAGCACAGTCATCATCCTCACGTCGGTCATAACATAAATGCAAATTTCCGCTAACTCGCAACTGCAATCTCCCCCCGTGCTTCCCGATTTGAAGCTGCGCCAAAATGGCAGAGTCCCTGAGTGCAGACGAAAAGATCGCGCTAATCAAAGAAAACTTGCAGGAAGTCCTTAAACCAGAGATCATTGAGGACGTGATCAAGAAGCAAAATAGGCCATTGATCATTTACTGGGGTATGATACTTCTAGGACCGTTGTGCCGTCTCAATTGACATTCCTGCAGGCACTGCGACAACTGGGCGCCCTCACTGCGGTTACTTTGTTGCAATCATCAAGATTGCCCATTTTCTACGCGCTGGGTGTAAAGTCAAGATCCTTCTAGCCGATATCCATGGCTTCCTCGACAACCTCAAAGCTCCTATCGAGCTCGTCAAATTCCGCGCTGATTACTACAAGTTCATCATCATCGCCCTTCTTAAATCCGTCAACGTTCCCATAGAAGAGCTTGAGTTCGTTCTGGGTAGCTCTTACCAACTATCAGAAAAGTACACTATGGACTTGTTTCGTCTAAGTTCAGTGGTCACAGAGCATGACGCCAAGAAGGCTGGAGCAGAAGTGGTCAAGCAGGTCGAGAATTCGACTTTGAGCGGCCTCATCTACCCACTCATGCAAGCTTTAGACGAGGAACATTTAGGTGTTGATGTGCAATTCGGTGGTGTAGATCAGAGAAAGATTTTTACACTGGCAGCAGAACAATTGTCAAAAATTGGATACAAGGAACGGGGACATCTGATGAACCCTATGGTTCCTGGACTTGCTGGAGGGAAGATGTCGGCTTCTGACCCCGACTCAAAGATCGATATCCTAGAAGAGGCTGATGTCATCAGGAGGAAATTGAAAAAAGCTCATGCAGCACCTAAGGAGGCGGACGGCAACGGTATCATAAGCTTCGTTGAGTACGTCCTATTGCCTGTGAGTAGCTTGAAAAACAGTGGAAAGGGGAAATTTGTTGTGGAGAGAAAAGAGGAAGAGCCCCTAGTGTATACCGATATTGCGACCTTGAAAAGAGATTATGAAGCTGATCTGGTAAGTTGAGCGTTGTGTGAGAAACGGAAGCCTCGAATTAGCGCTGACGCGTATAGCTCAAACCTCAACTCCTAAAGCCAGCGGCCGCTGATGCTCTGATCGAGCTCCTCAAGCCAATACAGGATGACTTTCAAAATTCGAAGGAGTGGAGAGATATCGAAACGAAGGCTTACCCACCACCTCCGACCAAGAAGAAAGAGAAGAAGGCCAAAAATCTAGGCACGAGATTTCCTGGTGCAACCAAGGATGTTGAGTCAAAACCCGATGGACACGTCGAAGGCAGTACCAAGCGTCAGGTAGACCTAGCAACGGATTCAGAACATGCAATAAAGAAATTAGACATTACATCTAATGGAACGACTTAGATTCCGATCAGCCATTGCTTTCCAATTCCCAAAGCTCTACTCAACGTTTGATATTTTGGGCTGTGGTGGAGAATGCGGCCGATGACCGGCGACCGGCCTCCACTTTTGAGTCATTTCTGCGATGTATTGTTGCATTTTTCTATTGCTCGACCTATTTGAACTGCCCTCCAGCCTAAGATGTTGGTTCTTCTAACGAGCTTTGCGCATCTACAATACTCTGCGATACACGGCTCAGGAAGACAAGGTCTCATAATCTCCAAGTGATACTAATACTGGATTACCCAAAGGGTGTACCTTTCAAATATTTCATCGGAGACGACCCGCGCTATCGCCAACTATCAAAGTGCAATCATGTCAAACCGTCTTGAACAGCATGCATTCATCCGTGAAGAAGTTCTCATTACCCTGATTGGCAGAGGGTCGATAGCCGAGCTTGAAGCTCTGGCACGGAGGCACCATCGAGTGGATACGGGCTACGCTATGACGAGCGGGCAAAGAAGACGTCTGAGCTTCGAGCTCCACGTTTTTGCATTTCGTCGACACTGGGGAGCTCTTCTGATTCAGGAGTGCAACCGACGCAGACTAGCACGGGCAAGATGCCGTAGAGAATGGTGGAAAAGGCACAACTACATCACCTCACGACGGTCTGTCGGATACGAGGAGTCTTCGGATGAGCTGTCTTCTGATGAGGGTTTCTCGGATGAGGAGTTCCTGGAGTTCTTCAACGACAAGTCTTCGAACGAGGAGTCGGATGATGAGTACTTGAATGAAGATTACGGCAGGCTTCGGCTCAGAGGGGGATGATTTCTAATCATGATTTGGGATTTTGACATGGACAGGAACCTTATGATGGATGATGGAAAGAAGACATCGAGTCCTTCATCACCAACATTCCGGGGATGGCGATTCCTGGGTGGTCGATAGGAGTCTGGCAGGTTCGGATCAAAAGTTTCTATCTCAATGAGGCTCCCATGATTGAATGCCCTTCTCGTAACCTCACCAATCCTTACGAATTGTCCATAATTTCTTCTGCACCTCGGCTAAGTCTGAAAGGGGCTTAGCCTTGTTCTCCGCATCTAATCCTCTGAGATCTACCTAAGGTTCTCACGGTACAATTGATTGTTGGGTAACGTCTACTAGTTCTGTTTGCTCCTATGCAAGGCAAGAATCAATCGCCTGTCAAACCGTTTCATTGACAGCCTCTGCACGACTCCGATGCGCAACGACAAGAGGCCCTTTCTCCGGCCGCTTTCCCGCAGCAACGACTGGATCGCATATTAGGAAGCTTCCGCTCTGTACATGCTTAATATATCGTCCCCGCAGATCTTGGCCTGCGCGTAATTATCGGCACTCCATCTCTTGCAGTCTCGCCGTAGGTGGGCGCCGACGATGACCAAAAGAGACAACTCGACCACGAAACATGTATCTGAGAAAGCTAAGAAAGGCAGTACCCGGCTGCAGGACAAGATAATGGGAGGACCAGAGTCAACGTCGAGAAGGGCACACCCACTGCTTCGCACTGGAACCAAAGATTTGTGAGCTATACTCTCGTTTGGCGCCACAGTCCCCGTGCTCTACTGCAGACCTTTGGGTTGGGGGCGCATCGATGCGGAGTGTCTGATGCCGGGGTGAAGGAGTAGACAATTACCAACTGCATAGCAGGTCTAAGTACAGGCCTAGCACGCAGACAGACAAGGAGAGGATGACAGCAAACATGTGACATGACGAAATGGAAAATGGTCAGACAAGATGACTTCAGTCGGGGCCCTCCAGCACAAGCTCTGGCTTATGTTTGGCCTAGCATACTCTTAAAGCTTGAAGCTTGAAGGAAATTGAATGCTGACAAGGGTTTGCGAGGAATTTAGGGCGGCCAAGAACAACTCGATAGTGGCAGGAAATGGAACTTTCTTCTCCGAATCACCGGACGAACCGTCACCGGCAGACGCAGTGAGAGGCACTCTGCTGGACTATCGTCCAAGTCAACCCCAGCAAGATTCAGGCAAGGGGGCTATACCGTCAGTCTCAAGACGGCCACCCTCAACGGAGGCTCCCAATGCCGATATAGCACCTTGGATGGATGAAAGCCTCCCATCATTATCCACCCATGGTTTTGCCTCCAGCAATCTCTTCAGCGATGGCCCTCCTAACCTCCAGCTCTCACACTCCTTTCGGCCAGATACTGGAGGTAGCGACTCGCCGGACGCTGGCTTCCTTAACGGTGAACGTCGACCCTCGATAGCCACCAGCGCAACAACTGAGAGCAGCCAAACGTCGAACTCGAAGGCAAGCACGAGTAGGGGTACACCATATAAGAAAGTAGCAGGATTTTTCAGCGATGATGGCCGGCAGTCATCACGGAGCTCGGATACAAGCATACCGAACATGCTTCAACGAGAGTTAACGGCATCATCGTCACGCCATGGATCAATTCACACCAGTCGTGATGAGGGACGACCGCCCACTTCGCCTAACAGCTCGAGGCCTAGGACCCCATTGCCTTCGAGCGATGTGACCCCTTGGCTTTTCCAAGACTTCAAGGTAGGCTCAACTGCTTGCGCTTGTGTTTCCATGCCGTACTGTGCCTGCTCCCGTCTTTAAATGCAGTCTGACTTTTGCTGCACGTCCGATTGGGGCTCTAACAGACTGAAGGCTATAAATAAAACGCGGGTCCTTGGCCCTCGACAATGCATGATCTGTTCAATTCTTTGGCTAGACCATAGCGCATTGTGATTGTTGTAGAGATGGCCTGCTGTTGCATTACAATTCGACCGGTCTTCATTTAAATGTCGGTCTCGGTTGCTGCCCCTCCGCATCATAGCAGTATCGATGCTTCAGATTCAGAACAAAACATTCGCAGCGTTCTCGCTTTTTGGAAGTCACGAAGGCTGGCTAATAAGACATGCGCTCAGGATCTTTCCCAATACGGAGATGCCCCTGTGAGACAGGTACCTGCCGGTCCCGACAAGCAGCGTTATGCCGAAGGCGAATCTGCTGCTCAGGGTCACCACCAACATCACCATCACCACCGAATCCATTTACCTCATCACCGACACACTCGAAGTAGAGAGGAAGCTCCTAGAGCTCCACCAAAAGATTCGGGCAATGGCCATTCAATGCGTCCACTGGCCCACCGACAAGATTCGAATAACATCCGAATGCTGAAAGACTCAATATCATCACCAATGGCTTCACGAAACAATTTACCCATTCGAGGCTCAAGTCCTACTCCAAGCTCCAACACCGCAGTAAGCCGTAGTGAGACCATGCCTGGTCAAAGATCACCGGCCTATAATTCGTCCAGTGGGAAGCGCTCATTACTCGACAAGCTCAGAAGACACAAAGGCGACCATGCTGGAACCGAGCCGCTCAGCCACCTTACTGCATCCACGACCTCGCTGCAACACCCTTCCATCCGAGATGAAAAAACATACAAGTCAGATTTAGTATCTCAAAGAGATCCATCTCGCAATGGTAGCGTTGCTACCTTTGCAAGCGACTCGACAGCTAAAGCCTCAGATTACTCGGTCGGAGACGCTGCCCATGGAGTCTCCCCCATATCGAAGAAAGAGAGCGGGTCGTCAAAAATACTGCACAGCCACGGGAAATTTCCTGTAAAACCAAAGCGAGGACATAGCTATGACAGCGAAAAAGGACGTAATGCATCTGTGGCAAGTGACTCCCTGTTCAGCTTGGACACAAACCTTGACGATATGACCGGCATTGTTGATCCAAACGCCACGGCCACTATGGGTGCAGCTCCTCATGGCGGGATTTTTACTGGAGATCCTATCCCTGAGGAACCACGTAAAGAATCCCTCAAAGACTTCGATGCAGTAAGCGGTCCCGGGGCATGGGATGCTCCCGACTCATGGGCTGTCAAGAAGATCGGCGACGAGAATCTTGGCCGGTTGCGAGAGATAGACGAGGCTGGGATCCCTCAAAAGGTTGAAGACGACGGCACACCGCATTGCGTACGGATATTTCGGATCGATTCGACCTTTGCTACGCTATCTATGGGGGTCAACACGACGGCATCGGAAATCCTACAGATACTCGGCAAGAAGTCGTTCTTGCAGGATGATCTCAACAACTACCAAATCATTATTAGAAAGCATGATCTACACAGACAATTGGCGCCAGGCGAGCGTCCAATAGCAATACAGAAGAAGCTTCTTGATCAAACAGGATACCAGAGTACCGACAGGATTGATGAAATTGGTCGTGAAGACAACAGCTACCTGTGCCGCTTTACATTCGTACCCACGAAGCTCAGTGGCTATTACAGTCTAGAGAAGGAACCGGGCCAAGGGAAATTACAGAAATTTAGTCATATTGACCTTCAAGGTCGCAGCCTCGTCACCATCCCCATCACTTTGTACCAGAAAGCCACCGAGATAGTTTCTATCAATCTCTCTCGAAATCTCGCATTGGATGTGCCGAAGGACTTCGTACAGAGCTGTAACAATCTTCGAGAAATCAGGTACATCAGCAATGAAGCCTGGCAGCTGCCCGCCAGCTTTAGTCTTGCAAATGGACTGCGTACTCTGGACATATCTAACAATCGTCTCGAGCAGCTCGAGCATGCAGATTTGGATAAGCTACCAAATCTTGTCAGTATCAAGATGTCAAACAACAAAATCCGATACCTTCCAGAGTATTTTGGCCAATACAAGCAGCTACGTAGCTTGAACTTGTCGTCAAATTACATCGAGGCTCTCCCAGACTTCTTGTGTGACTTGAAATCTCTCGTGGATCTTGACATAAGCTTTAACACAGTCCGCACTCTGCCCAAGATTGGTCAGCTTACGCGACTAGAAAAGCTATGGGCTACAAACAACATGCTTTCGGGCCATTTCCCAGAAGACTTTCGAAAACTTACCAACCTCAAGGAGGTTGACATACGATTTAATGGGATTACAGATATCAATGTTTTCGCTGAGCTGCCAAATATTGAGCAGCTCATGGTCGGCCACAACGTCATATCGAAGTTTGAAGGAAGCTTCGAAAAGATACGAATCTTCCATCTGGACCACAATCCTATGACTCGTTTCGATTTCAAAGGCCCTGTATCGAGTCTGACATCTCTGAATGTTGCTTCGTGCAAGATCTCTCAACTAGATGACAGTATCTTTGAAAGAATGAGGAATGTCACCAAGCTAAACCTAGACAAGAATCACTTCTCCACGCTTTCGCCCCAAGTATCCCAACTTCAGAGACTTGAATACTTGAGCATCGCAAGAAATCCCCTCAGCAGCCTACCTGCAACCATTGGCCACCTCCACTTGCTACATTTCCTCGATATTCGCGAATGCAATCTTAAGAAGCTGCCATCGGAGATTTGGTTCTGCTCTTCCCTCGATACCTTGAATGTGTCCTCTAATGTCTTGGAAAGTTTTCCAAAACCTGCGACCGCAGTTCCAGCCTCCCAGCCCGAAACCGAGTCAAACAGCGTACAAGACTCTGGTGAGACAACTCCAGTCCCTGCATCTACTCCTGAGAACGAAGAGGTCGGGAGACTTGAAGATTTCAAAGACCGAAGACCAAGTCAAGCCTCAGGCGGTCTGCTGAGTGTTGGAAGTTCGCCTGCCTCCTCGTCGAAGAATGGGTCCATCGTCTCTGTGTATGGACCTGGAGGAAGAAAAGCATCAGTGGTTTCGAGAACACAAACCAACGGAACGCCGACGCCGGTTGCTCGGAAGGACTCCAATTTACAACAACATCGCGCCAGCACTTTTGCTAGCTCTTTGAAACATCTCTACCTTGCTGATAATAGGCTAAGTGACGATGTTTTCGACGAGATCACAATGCTCCCTGAACTGCGAACGTTGAATCTTTCCTACAACGAGCTCTATGACGTTCCACCACGGTCTATCAAACGCTGGCAGAATCTTGCAGAGCTCTATCTGTCAGGGAATGAGCTAACGTCTTTACCATCTGACGATCTTGAAGAGGTCTCTGCGCTTAAGGTGCTGCATCTTAATGGCAACAAGTTTCAAGTCCTCCCAGCGGAGCTCGGTAAGGTTCGGAAACTCACGGTTCTAGATGTTGGCAGCAATTCTCTGAAATACAACGTCTCGAATTGGCCATATGATTGGAATTGGAACTGGAATAAGAATCTTAAGTACCTCAATTTCTCGGGCAACAAGCGACTGGAAATCAAACCTAGCAGGTCTTATCAGACGACTGGTGGCCGCGACAGCACAGACCTTACCAATTTCACAACCCTGCACCATCTCAGGGTCCTCGGACTTATGGACGTAACGCTCACCATTCCATCTATTCCAGACCAGACCGAGGACCGTAGAGTGCGGACCTCGGGCTCATTGGCAGGGGCCATGGCTTATGGCATGGCAGACAGCCTCGGAAGGCATGAGCATTTATCCACCATCGACATGGTGGTCCCAAGATTCCGAGGCCACGAAAGTGAGACCCTTCTCGGGATGTTCGACGGTCAGATCTTGTCTAGCGGTGGCTCCAGGATTGCGAAGTACCTGCTTGAAAACTTTCAATTTCATTTCACGGAAGAGCTCAGTAAACTAAAGAGCGACGAGACCCCTGGGGACGGCCTTCGAAGGGCCTTTCTTGCATTGAACAAGGATTTGGCAACAAGTGCAAATCAGACAATGGATGAGAAGGAGCATCGCGTACCTCAGAAATCCCATCGAGGTTCGACTACAGCCCAGACTTTGAGCGCAGATGATTTGAACTCGGGAGGTGTGGCCACTGTCATGTTCCTGGACAACATGGAACTCTATGTTGCCAACGTTGGCGACGCGCAAGCGATGCTCATGCAATCTGACGGTGGTCACAAAATTTTGACCCGCAAGCATGAACCGGCAGACCGACGAGAACGGGAGCGTATTCGAGAAGCTGGTGGATACGTGTCACGACACGGCAGGCTGAATGATGTACTCGAAGTCTCGCGCGCGTTTGGCTACATCCAGATGATGCCCGCAGTCATGGCTGCGCCGAATGTCAATCACGTCACACTTCGGGAATCCGATGAAATGATTTTAATCGCGTCGAAAGAGCTCTGGGATTTCTTGAGTCTAGACATGGTTGTTGATGTGGCGCGATCAGAGAGAGGGGATCTCATGCGTGCAGCTCAAAAATTACGCGATTTGGCCATGGCATTCGGAGCGACGGGAAAGATCATGGTTCAGATGATTGGTGTCAGCGACCTCAAGAGACGAGAGCGTAATCGTGTCAGGGGCCACACTGTCTCCATGGGCCCTTCACAGATGCAAGACGACCAGATCTTCTCATCAAAGCGCGGCAAGAAGAGAGATCGTCCTGATGATTCCACATTGCAGAGGCTGGATCCGGAAGTCCCAGCCCCAACGGGAGATCTCAGCATGGTCTTCACAGATATCAAAAACTCAACAACATTATGGGAAAATTACCCTCTTGCCATGCAATCTGCAATCAAGTCTCATAACGAAGTCATGAGGCGGCAATTACGGGTGATCGGCGGATATGAAGTCAAGACTGAAGGTGATGCATTTATGGTTTCCTTCTCGACAGCGACTGCAGCACTACTGTGGTGCTTCGTCGTCCAGCAACACCTTTTGGACGTGGACTGGCCGCCTGAGATATTGAATACTGTTCACTGCTCTGAAGTCCGGGACGGCGATGATCAGCGCATCTACCGCGGTCTGTCGGTGCGCATGGGTGTTCATTGGGGCAACCCGGTTTGCGAGCCAGATCCAGTTACCCGACGAATGGATTATTTTGGCCCTATGGTAAATCGAGCAGCTCGAATTTCAGGGGCTGCAGACGGAGGTCAGATATACGTCTCAGCCGACTACATCGCCGAAATCCAACGCTCACTCGAGGCCTTTGCTGACCCAGAGCGCTCTGGCTCGACCGGCTCCGAATTTTCCCTTGACGATGATCCAGTTGGTGAAGCCATCCGTCGAGAGCTTCGGGCTCTTAGCAGTCAAGGTTTCGAAGTCAAAGACCTTGGCGCCCAAAAATTGAAAGGCCTTGAGAATCCCGAGCTTATCTTTCTCACCTATCCACATTCTCTTGCCGGCCGTTTGATTGCCCAGCAACAACGCAGTGACGCTGAAGCTGCTGCTGCTTCCAATGAACCAGCTAGTCTCCAGCTCAACAGTGCGTTAGACTTTGATACGGAATACCTGTGGGCGCTATGGAACATAAGTCTGCGTCTGGAGATGCTGTGCAGTGCGCTTGAGAGCCCTGGAGCGAAGACTTTGAAGCCGCCGGAGAAGAGCGTACTGGAGAGACTGAAGAACAGAGGTGGCGAGGTAACAGATCGATTCTTGCTTAGCTTCTTGGAACATCAGGTTACGAGAATTGAGGTATGACCGTCTAGTCGCCCATGATTGTTCGATTCGCTATACTAATGAGTTGGCAGGCGTGTATATCAACGCTTGCGATACGGAACATGGTGAAGCCATTCAGCACACAGGATTTGCTGGAGAATGCTTGTCCCATGAACGATGTATTAGGACATATTGCGGCTCAACTGGCGGAGTTCAAGGCGTTAAAGGACAAAGATGGGGGACCTCTTGCAAATCCTCATAAGTAAGAGGCACGGAGATTTGTTGGAGTTCTTGGCATTCTTGGAATACCACCGGGTCATCGATATGATTGAGCTGGATTAAACAGTTCCTGGTCCTCAGCGAGGAGTTGGAGGAGTCGGATCGGGTGCTTCGGCGTTTTGAGGTGGGCTGACATGAGTCTATGTGGGTATGATGGGGGATACTGCATGAATGGTGAAACGGATATGTTCATAGTATTTATCTGGCGCACATATTACTGTTCGGCAAGCAAGCGAGACACGGGCGTATTGATCGTGTCAAGCATTCAAAGTGTCAAAACCTATGACGTTTTTAATACAAGGCTTTCTCTCCCTCATGATCCAACTAGTTCCAATTGACCGCGATTTAGGAGAAATGTTCATGAGTTGTACAG
>JAABUP010003691.1_pt1 | contig 26681 bp, 35 predicted proteins | sample 5559201 | NCBI WGS metagenome assembly JAABUP01 (sample SAMN10711887, study PRJNA513373) | rock metagenome | isolation source: Antarctica rocks | place: Antarctica | reverse complement strand
GAGAGGGGATAGGGGAGGGGGGGTAAACAGCACTCGAGGGACCTGCATGGTTGGCTGCATGGGGTATCTGCTTTTGCCTCACAGCAGCCTGGAGCATTGTTTCGACAGCAGTGTCAATTTCTGACTCTTGAGCAGTGTCATAGGTGATGAGAATTGGCTGAATGCAAACAAGTTCTCAGAAAGCTGTGTTGGCCATGCCTATTGCTGGCATTGCATGATGACCCTGCTCCTCTTTCTTGTTTTGAGTGGCCTTGCCGGCATGATGACCTCATACAAGACAGCATGCTTGGCTCTTGACAAATGGGAGGCATCAACGCACTGCGCAGTCTTCCACAGCCATGCTTGCATGCATACTGCATCTGAGTTTTACAGTTGATGATCCAGGTTTGTCACCATGCTCTTGTTTGGATGATCCAGGCATGTCACCATGCTCTTGTTTGGATGATCCAGGCATGTCAGCACGCTCCGCAGACCAATGCTCAGGGACTTGTCTTTGCACCCAGCAGTTTGAGAGAAGGAGACCATGCAATGGACGTGTGTCACTGTGTGGTCACTCTGTGGTATGTAAACAGCGCTTGGATTTACCGATTGCCTCTTATGATACAGTGATGTGAGCAGCAGCTGCTGCTTGAGAGAGATGTGGTCATCATCAGGCCACACATTGCACTGGAACAGGTGGCGCTTAGCACAAGCCTCTCTCATGTACAAGAGATGCTGCCGCTGCTGCTCATCTGCGCATTCCTCAAGATGATCAGCTTGCAGCTGCCACTGCTTTTCTTTTGGGCTCAGTTGGCTCAGAGGGTGCCAATCTGGCTTGCCTGCATTACCAGGGGAATTGGATTCAGGTGTTTGAGTTTAGGGATTCTTCTTGAGAAGACTGCTCAGCTGTGACAGCTGGGAAGACCACTTTGTTATAGCAAGAGCCAGGTCCCAACAAGATATTGACATCATGGACGATAATATTGGTAACAGTCATGGTCAAGACTGAGGATGATATACTTACCAAACAAAAAAAAAACGATTTGTTCCAACATTCAAGATGCAACAATGAAAAGGACAAAAGGCATGCATGACAAGGCGTACGCACCAAGACTCTCTAGGGCTGCTGAGATTTCTGATGCTGGGACTTGAGATAGGAACGCCAGCAGGTGTGCCTTCCTGATTCCTGCTCTGGGTGCCACATCACTGGCTGCCACATCACCAAGTGCCACATCAGCGGCTGCTGCCTCAGTTGGTGCCACATCAGCGGCTGCTACATGACCGGGTGCCACGTGACCGGGCGCCACATGACCGGCTGCCACATCAGCAGCTGCCACATCACCGGGTGCTGCCTCAATGGAGCCACTGTTGTCATCTGCTGGGCTTGATGTTGCACATGAGTGCAGGAAGTCAATGTAGGGGTCCTCCACAGCTGGGGGGTGGGAGGGGCTGTGCACCAGGCCACACAAGTCAGTCAAAGCCATGTAGAAAAGAAAAGAAAAGAAAGGAAAGACTACATCTTTCGGCATCATATTGATGAGAAGCCAAGTATTATACTGGGCTGCCCAGAAAAGCCATGTACAGCATGAGTACCATGCAAGTGACAGCCTGGGCCAATGCAGCCGCCGTGTAAAAGTGATAATATATATGATGTTCAGGCAGCCTAGTTGCTAGTGGTGCAGGCTGGTAATGGACATCGCAGCTCTGTAACAAAGTGCTGCTAATCAGATCCTGAAGCAGTCAAAGCACCTGGGCGTGATGATGATATTGTCGTGTGCACGGTAGAGCCATGCTGTGAAGCTTGCAACTCCTGTGCAGAGTGCTGACTCAAACCACAGAAGAACTGTATGCACACCTGGATGGCAGACACAGCAGGAGAGCAACCAGTAGATTCATCGACACAGCTGAAAAGCAACAAGCAGAGTCAGAGACACTGCTGAAAAGCAATGAGCAGCATCATAGGCCCAGTTGAAAAACAACAAGCAGAATCATAGGAAAACAACAAGCAGAATCTAAAAAAGCAACAAGACACAGCTGAAACAGAACAAGCACAGCTTCCCACCTATCGCACTCCAAGAGCTCAAGCAGATTATCAAGCCCATCAGCAGACCCATGCCTGACCAGCTTGCACCAAGCAGTCTTCTCTTTGGCCCAAGCACCCAGCCCTCGCCGTTTGGCAGTTTGGTCCATGTCAGAGCTGAAGTCTTGGAAGGCTCTGTGAGATGTGGGACAGCCATGCATGCGGTACCTCTGAACCAAAGTTTGGCAGAGCTGAAATAGCTTGCTGGCTTTTTCCATGTCTCTGAGCTCTTTGTCTGTGTTGTCCGGCTTGCATAGGACTGCAAGCATGGAAGCGCCAAGATAATAAAAGAGAAGATTACACCTTTTGGCGTCAATTTGATGAGAAGCCAAGTATTGTGCCGGGCTACCCAGGATGCAAGCATCATGTTATCATGTTTCGATGACGTGATGTCGTTGTCACAGAATCAGTGCTGAAAGCTTTCTAGCAGGCCTGCAGGACCTGCCTGAGTAAAAGAAACGCATGACCACTTTTGTGTCCATATTTGTCCATTTGTACAGGATTGTGTCACAGCTGTGCCTCAATGTTAGCATGCAGATTCTGCTTCCTGAGGTCAACATTTTGCAAAATCTTGCAGTGGTGACTTTAGCTAGATCACAGGGCATTTCGAAAATGGACCAGGCATGATGAAATTCGAGGCCCTTGCTCACGCTAGTGTGCCTATTCAAGATATAAAGCAAGTTGTAGAGCATTTGCCCATGCAAGGCACGCTGCCAACTCTGCAACATGAGGACAAAGCTTGCAAGCCCACCTTGCAGAAGCGAAATTTCTGCATTGTTGAGCTCGCTGCGAAGGTAGAACATCACAGGAGACGTCGGCACAGGTGTCAAATGCTGGCGAGAGACTTGACGATTAGGATTAGTCCAGGAAGAGTACCACGGCCGGTCTCTTGCCTCAAGCAGCTGTCGATCCTCAGGGACACTTGCAATGTGACGGATAGCTGCTGCCCAGTGCACTCCAGCAACCACTTTGAAGCTGATGCCATCTGCCTGCACATTGCACATGTGTGACCGGCACAATGTCACATGTCATGAGTTACTGACCAAAAGTTTGCAACGTTGCCAACAGAAGCGTGCATTGCAATCGGATTTGAAAGCAGCAATAGGAAGGCTGCATTAGGAATGATGCATGTCTCTGTCAAAGCAGAATGGAGGGTGCAAGGAAGGAGGCTGCATGGGACTTCGTGCACTTAACCCTAGGGGAACACAAGTGTTCAGTGAATGAATGATTGAGTTGAGTGACGATTGAATGAAGAACTGAATAATGAATGAGTGAACAAATGAATGGGTGGACAAATGGAAGACAGAGTGCAAAGAAAGAAAGAGGGAATGTATGACTGCACAGGATTCATGATGGCCTAAATGAGGGCATGCATGCAAGCGTGACTGCATGATAGGATGGATGGATGGATGAATGAAGGAATGAAGGAAGGAAGGAAGGAAGGAAGGAAGGAAGGAAGAAGGAAGGAAGGCATATGAATGAAGGAAGGAAGGCATATGAAGGCATGTGAATGAAGGAAGGCATGAATGAAGCAAGGAAAGAATGAAGGAAGGCATGAATGAAGAAAGGAAGGAACAAAAGAAGGAAGGCGCACTGCGGCAGACGAGAAAATCAGAGCACAGTGCTGCTGGCACCTGGCAGTCTTCCACAACCTTTGCAATGGCTGCCTGGCGTGTCAAGGCAGGCAGCCTCTCAGCAGCGAGCAGCTTGTCTCTGGCACAGACCTCCTTCTCTGCCTGATCAGCCATGACGAGCAAGGTGACTGACTCAGGGTGGAAGACATCAAGGCAGATGACCATGTCATCTACCTTTGCCCAATGGGGCAGATAATGCGCAAGCCCTAACGGCAGTGGCTCTGTCTCCCTGCATCACATTGCACTGTTTTGACTTTGCTCAACAAACAATCAAATTTGACACCGCTATGACAGAAAACCCTTTTTTGTTTGGCGGCGTCAAAAAGTGGGGTATGCAGTGCTTGCAGCACATATGCAAGTGAGTGCGCGAGGCCTGCCGTCAAACATGTTTGCTGCCAGGAATCTGCTTGCTTGCAGTCGACATAAGTGGAATGCCAGCAAAGCGCAACCCTTACAGCAAAGGGTGCAGCCGGTGTCCCAGCTTGTCAAGGTTGGCAATGGCATGGTCCCTTTCATCACCATATTCATGCCGCCCTGGGTAGAGCTGCATTCCACAATAGCAACAAGTGAGCGCAGACTGCCTTGAAGTTCACACCAGCTGCATCTTGTATCATGCTGAAACATCTAGCATGATACAAGACCCAGTGTGTCAACCATGCTGTCAGCATCCCATAGAACACAAACACTGAACGCAAAGTGCCTACACACCAGCTGCATGTGAGTAACAAACGAAACACACTAATGCATACAACACTAATGCATGCTTGCATTGTCCCACGGAAAACAACCATTGAGCGCAGACTACCTTCACACCAGCTGCATGAGAGTATCTAGCAAGATACAAGACCCAGTGTGGTCACATATGCTTGCAGCATCCCGGAGAACACAACCAATGAGCGCAAAGTGCCTACACACCAGCTGCATGTGAGGATCAAACAGAAAACAGCATCCTGTGTGCTGACACATGGTTGCAGCCCATAGGAGCAGCAAGTGAGCAAAGAGTGCCTTCACACCAGCTGCATTTGAGTATCAAACAGAATGCAGCATCTACTGTGCTGATACATGCCTGCATTGTCCCATAGAAACCGACAGTTCAGCACAAATTGCCTTCACACCAGGTGCATGTGAATATCTGGCAAGATACGCCATCAAGATGTGAACATGTGCAGTCCTGAGGAGAACAACAGCCAAAAGGTTGTGTATTGCTTGTGCCTTGTGGACCAAGCATTGCATGTTGACACACAGACCGGCCTGCCAGCCTCAAGTTCTGAAGCAACATGCATGGTAGTTGCAATCAAGATCGATTGTGACTGGGTTGTCACTGCTTTCAACCAGGCTTTTCTGTCTGCACATGCCCTGCCTGAAGCAGCAGATATGGACAAGCAAGGTGAGGGCAAAAGGAAAAAGGTGATTGCAATCTGTGGAGGACATCCTGAAGACAATTGCAACAATGTTTTTGTAAGGAAATCTATTGCCACCCAGACCATGTATTCTTGTTTGCATTCTTGTTGTGAGGCCATACCGACTGAATATCTTTTGGCGTAACCCTGTAGCTTGTTTTAGCTGAATCCCCAGGGATGACAGGCGTCCCCAGTTCAGAGCCCTGCTGCATCCCCTGTGCAGCAATGCCATCCCCAGCTGCTTCCCCGGGGATGACAGGCTTCCTCAGGTCAGAGCCCTGCTGAGTCCCCAGTGCAGCAGTGCCGTCCCCAGCTGCTGCTTCCTGATCTGCAAGCAGTGCACATCTGATGTTGTTGCTTTCCACTTGGTATATATCCACTTAGTAGACCCTTACCTATCTACTCTCTCAGCAGTGTCACACGCTGTATCATAACAGGGGCCCCTGCCCCACGCCTGAATTGTGGGCAGTATTGGTGACACTACAGAGCTACAGACGCAATATCTGCTGTAACCAGCGCAGCTCTCGGTGAGCGATACATGCTGCAGCTTTGGCTTGAAGGCATTGAACAAGGCTGACGCAGACATTGGTGGTTTGTGACTGGATTGATGTTGCTGCATGCAAGTCCAGGCTTACAGTTAATACACTCAGTGTAACTGACGCATTCTTGGCTCATACATAAGGCATTTACTGGGCACCATACAGCAGCACTCCTGGTACAGGTGGCTGATGATGCTGACGGAGATCCACCTGATCCTAATGACTCATCTTCAGTGTCATCTGATGCTGGCAGCGGGTCAGCATTATCCGAATTAGATGCATTTGACCAGCGGTAAGTACCATGTGATGCTTCTGATGCTGAGTCAGAGTCAGCGTGTGATGTTGACTCATTGCCACAATCAGTCGCTGAGGCCAAGGGACCTTCTCTCTGAGGCAAGGTCTCAGTTGACCCTTGCAGTGCAGCCGGAGGCTGAGAGCGTTGTTCAGCACAGTGAGGTGTGTCTGCATGTGAGTGCTTTGCTGCTTTGCAGGCAGGCTGAGCTAATTCCTCAACCCCTGCAGGCGGCAAGTTTTCTGTCCCAGCTCTAAGCGTAGCTGCTGCCCTGTTTGCTGCAGCAAATCTGACCCACGTGCTGGCACTAGCATCCCACAGTGTGGTTGTTGCTTGCGCCTCCTGTGCATGGTGTTGTATGGCAAGTGGCTGTTGCGTTGCTGCATGTGCAAGGCTGATGGTGCTGCTGGGCTGTGGCATGCTTTGACTGTCACATCCTTGCAAGCTGTTTTCCTCAGCACTTCTCTGCACTTGAGATGGAGACGCGGCAGCCTACATGACACAACCAAAAATCTTAATCTCCAAAACGAAAACAAGGGTTTTTGTTCAATTTTTCCTTTTTGTTACACAACTATTTATGGAAGGCGTTTGGAACATAATCAAATACAGCTTTTCGCTTTTGAAGTGATCCGTGCATCAACCAGGCAGAATGCTGTTGCCTGAGGACAATGTGACAAGATCTGCCCCCCAGTGCACTTTGCATGCTGGTGTTGCAAAGTAACGCCAATTGTCTGCAACAGCATGATGCTCTGTTCAGTACTGTGACAAGTGTGCCTGGGCCACAGCCCTCATGCTCTCTGTGCATGACCTTGAGCAATGCAGAAGAATATGCAGAGCCCAAACATGCAGAGCCAGAAATGCAGAGCTTGGGCAAGCATGCAGAGTCGACAACTCTGGCAGAACATGAGCCTAAAAGATGAGCACCAGGGCTTGCTGCATGTAGGTATGGTACAAAAGCCCATGGCTGTGCTCTGCTTCTTGGGCTGCTACTTCTGCCTGACGTAGCTCTTCCACCTTTGCAAGCTGGTCCTGCATCTCCTATTGCAGAACATCTAGCTGGCTTTGCAGCCAGTCATGCTCCTTCTGCTTGGCCCTCAGATCCTTCTCTGCTACTTGCGCCTCCTTAGCACTACATACACAGAACATGTCAGCTCATTTTGTTTCTTTCTGTTTTGCTCCATCTTTGCCAGTTGTGTATTTTATGTTGAAGTGTGCCACCTCATGCAACTCCTTGAAAACACATATCAAGGCCAGGGCATGAACGCAGTTGCAACATGCGTCCAAGGCAACTGTGAATCATCCTGCCTGCAGAACATGCGGGACCTGGGTGCCCCCTTCAAGACCCATCCATGCACACCTGCAACATTTGTTGAGGGTGTGCCATCACGTGCCATGACGCGTGCCATGCCGCGTGACAGTTGCAGCATCTATTGAACTCCACACAGAACCTGCTGTGCTCAGATGGAGCAGGAGGCCCACATGGCGTGCAGGTAGAAAATGCTTAAAAAGAGGTAGGTTTGCAACAGTGCATCAGTGAGTCAGGAACGGCGAGGTCTCACCATTGCATTGCATTTTCATGATCTTGATGTGCGAGCTTGGCAGCACTGAGGGCTTTGGCATTGAGCTCTTGTGCAGATGCCCATGGGCTGCTTTGCAGTAAACTGCTGGGAAGTGTAGCAGCTGCTGCCGAGGTGGACATGTTGTGAGGAGCTCTGAACATAGACTGGATTCCCTATCTTGTGTGGTCGTGAGGCCAGAGCGCTGTGCATATGCTCCCTTTGCTTGACCAAGAAAGCACCAGAGGGCAGTCTGTGCAACACTGAGACTGTGACTTACCTGCGCATCAAGTCTGCCCATGTGAGAGCGTTACAGTGCATGTGGCATTGTGCATGGGCAGTGCATGCCATTTGGCCAGGCAATTTGTCTTTGAGCAGTGCTATTTGGCGTTGCCCATGCGTATGGTTCTTGTGTCAACATTAGAGCTGAAGTGGAGCACTGCCACAACATATGGTGACTAAAGTAACACACTTTTTCCTAGCACAGGTGCAACATGCAGCATAAAAACAAAGATCAGTTACCCGTTGTCAGTGACTTTGGAGGACTCAGACAGCTGCAGGCAGGTCATAGATCACGGTGATCAGTCACTGCTACGCCTGTTGACATTACAGCGGCAGCGGAAGCACCGCATCAGCTCATTGTCGACCTCTTCGTGCGCGATCAGCTGTAGTTACAGACTGCGAGAGCTGGGACCCGCCCGTTACGCAGAGATCGAAGAAGCCCGTGGTCAAGCTCATGAGCCGTCAGACAAGATTACGGCGCTCACGTCTAGGTCGATATCAATCTCCAATGGCAGAGGCGCGTCCCGATCTGGGCTGTGCTGGAATCCACCCCGGTTTGTGTGCAGTTCCCATTGTTGCTACATGCCGCATACCACCAACGTTATTCTGAAGTCAAGACTTCCTCTAGTCAGCCACATCTCTAGACCCTGCCCCTGCTGTGGGGTGTGAGCTTGGAATTGTGGGCTATCTGATGTCACGAGGTTGACCGAGGTTGACTGAGCAACTGACGTGTAAGTCAAGCCAGATCACCAGCTCAAGCAGGACAAGCATACAGTGTGACTATCATCATGTAGGGGGAACTTCTGCTGCATAGCATTTCCTCTTAACAAAGTGTAAGCCATATCAATAAACGTTCAGCTTGCAGCAAACCAGACAGCACTGGACATGTAACCTAGGGCAACAATGTTCACGACTCAGGCATTCAACAAAAGTATGCTGCTGGTTCGTCTTTGACGTGTCCTGACAGTGTGTGCAAGGTCCTGTTGGCACATTTGTGCCTGCAGTGTCATGCCTGTGACGACATAGCTGGGTGTGTAGTGCTCTGTCACCAGCACATTTTACTGCCTCTGCAGCACTGCAGCGCTTGTCAGAGTCAAAGCCTTGATCCTCATTTGGAGCTGGGCTGCCAAACATGTACATGCAACCCCCTAGCCTGCCACCAATTTCGTGAGCATCCTTGCATAGCAGCCTGTCGTGTCGCACTTGGCTTTGATGCTGTGCAAAGCAAATTGGTGCCATCGTGAGGTGCTGTCCCTGTGGCCGAGCTGCATCACAGTTCAGCATTTGCAAATCAAATCTTGCCCTGGGGGATTTGCTGACAACATAGATGGCAGGCAGGCAGGTGGTAAGTGGCTTGCACGGCTGTAGAGCTGCCATACTCAATACATGCACGTGCTGGCAGTAGCACCTTACCAGGTAATCAACATCGGACAGTTCTGCGTTGTCAAGCGTTTTGTACAAGCCATCAGAATCTGCATATGACTGGTCCACATGAAGATGAGCACGCAGTGGGCTGCGTGACTTTAGGCTCCTGCAGACAGGTATCATACTCAGGCTATAGACGAGGCAAAAGCGATGGCGTACAGGAGCAAAGCTGTATCAAGCAATGTGGGCAAGGTGCATGTGAATGGCAGTAGCCAACAGTGTTTGCTTGGTGACCTTCAAAGACAGAGTCGCACTGCTGCCACCACCATCCATCATTCTGTTTGTGACAGGTTACATGCATGATAGAATCCTAAATACCATGCATTCATGTTCTGCTGGATGCAGCACCCAATGCATTTTACTTTGCGCTGCTGTTACGGTACATATGTTGCCTTGCCAGTCCAGGTCTGCTTGCATATGTGAATCTGTGTGTATATTAGTCAGTTGCAGATGCCTGACCAACAAACAAAAAATTACAACAGAGGGAGTGTAACAGATTCACCAAATATGCATTTCTGTGAAATGAAACAGGCTGACCTGTATACCTCCTCTGCTGCTGCCAGTGTCAGCACTTTGCAATCCTGGGGTATCTTGCAACCATCAGGAGCCTTGGCAGCAATTGCAGGATCTAGAGCCAGGCACACCAGCACCTGTGCTATGAACAGCTCTTTGGTGGAGATGCGGCAACACCACTGTTTGAGACAACTTCCCTTGGACAGTGTGAATCTAAACTACACAGCGTCTGGGGACTGGGAACCAGCGTTTCTACATTGGGTAGATGTGTCAGGTAACCAGCAGGGGCTGTTATGCAGTCATCACGAGATTGAGGCTGTTGAGTCATGCATCAGGCATCATTTCGTTGCATCAGTCAGGGCATGCACATGTCTAGCTCATGCGCTGTTTCACGGTTATCATTACTAAAGTTAGGTCATGTTGGGCAGCGTATAGGACAGACCTTTTAGAAGTCTACAGCAGCAATGGAGGCAGACCAAGCAGAATGGGCATGATCAGCTTGAAAGCTGGCACATCGCAGCAAAAGGTGATGTTGTTCTGGTACATGCAGAGGGATTTCCTGATGGCAGAGCGAACATTTGTAATGAACCCCTAAGTGCACTTCCATCAGGTTTCTGGTGCATTCGCTAATATGCTTTTGCGTTCAATGCATCGTGAAAAGTCATCTTGCCACGCATCATGCAACGTTTGATTGAGAGACTGGTTGAGTACTCACCGCCTGCCTCCTTCGGATCACACCCATCTCTTGCAGCTGCGAGTCCAGACAACAAGCTCGAACACTTGGATCAAACATGGTCTTGCGCTCTATGCAAGCTTGCAGCATGTATGTCAGATGTTGCCACTCTTGTTCATCTGTGCACGCCTCAAGGTTGTTTGCATCCTGCAGCCACTGCTCTTCTTCCCTGCTGAGTCTGCCCATGTGGTGCCAGTCAGGTTTGCCTGCAGTGCAAACGGCAGTGCTGCATGAACTACTGTTTGTTTGTGTGGCATAAACTACAGTACCAAACAAGTGGACAAGGCCCTCTTACTGCTGCTGGATGAACTCATGACGTCGAGAGCCTGGGGCCTTTGTAATATCGAGTCAAGTCTTGTCTTGCCTCAAATCACGCACTGCAACATGTATGCACCATGCTTTGACTGGATCAAGGCACTCTGGGGTTTCATGGCTTGAATACAAGCAAGACAATTAGGCAGCAGCTGGTGCACCTGAACCTTTGAGGGAGGCTTGCATTGATTGTGAACGAGAAAGCTCTTTTCAATCCTAAAAAGTATAATTCTAAACTCAGAAATGCCTGGGGACAGTAAAAACATGTTTCTACATTGCGGAGATATTCTAGACAGAAAGAATGAAAGACTGCGTCAATGAATCCAACAAGACTCCTCACCAAGATCCTCAAAGGCACCAGACATCTCTGCGGCTGGCATGTTGCGGATGAACCCAAGCAGGGTTTTCTTTGTCACATGGAAGCCAGATTTGCTGTCGCTGCACACAACCCCACTTTTAGTGTGGAGCATGCTGTCACTGATTTGCCAAGAACATGAGCAGCTGTCACAAGGTATTGCAACTGCAGGCTCTGAAGGGGATGGTATGCCACCCGCCTCTGTCACATACAATGAAGGCGCTGATGGAGATCAAGTGCACATGCACTTGGTCAGCTACAAAACAGCAATGCTGCAGCACAGGAAAGGATCTGCAAACATAGCAACGCCATCACAAGGCTAGTGGTCCTAGCCGCAACTCGCAGCAACCTACCAAAACAGTGTGTGCTGTGAAAGGCAAGAGAGCGCGTTGCAAGAACGGCTAGGAGCGTCTGTCAAGCAGTGCACTCATTGATTTAGTCGTGACTGGCCTACTGTACATGGCATACCCCAATGGTCGCCGGCATGACTTTACATAAGCAGTGTGCTCATTCACCTTGCTCGCCACAACACAGACATCAGGTTGTCCAGCCCCAGAGCAGAGGTTTGAGTCACGAGCTTGCCCCAGAACTTCACGTCCCGCCCAAACTGTTCACCTTGCCGGATTGTCTTGGTTGTCTCTTGCGTGTCATGTCGGTAGTGATGCCAAGCATGGGTTGCAGGCTGCGGGCAGCCATGCATGCGGTAGCGTTGGATCACCATGTGGCAGGTCTGGAACAACCTGGTATTCCTCCCCACTTCAGGCTGTGCTTCCACATCCACATCGGATCTAAAAACTGCAGTCACACACGTAAATGCAATCTGTGTTCTTTGTAGGCGCTGTTGGTGAGCAAGCACAATCAGGAGCTCTTCTGACACTTAATTCAGGGTAGCTGCAGCGGTCCCTCCTCGCGGTGAGTAGGATTGGTGTACCTGCAGTGTTGCTTGCAATGCCTGTCACATTGCAGCAGCATTTTGTACAGCTGATTGTGTTGGTCTTCTCAGTATATGATAACTCAGCGCTTTTGTACCGGAAGCTTTAATAAGCCACATGAGCGTATACATATGTGTATGATGTTGCGCAGCGCACCAAAGTACGGTCAAACGCAACTGATAAAGCGACAAAAGGAAAGACTACCCTGTTCAGCATTGAGCAAATTTGCCGAGGGTTGGTGAACAGAAAGCACATGCACTGCAGGGCTTACCTTGCAGCAGCGCTATCTCCTTTGGGCTGAGCTCGTGTGCCAAGAAACATGTCACTGGACACTGAGACATCTCAGCAGTGATCTCCATCTCTTCAGGCGTGGAGCAGGCTGTTGCTTTTTGGCGTGCTCTCACAATGTGGCAAACAGCTGCAGCAATGTGTCTACCAGCCAAAGGCATGAACCTGACTCCTCCCTTGACCTGCACATTGCCATCAACGCAGGTGAAATATGCACATGATTCTGCTGCACGACCTCCATGTTGAGAACTATGCATGTAACAGTCACAAGTGTGTTTGGGCCTCTGCAGCTGTTTTTGCCAGGACTGTTGAAAGCACTCACTTTGCATTCGGCAGCGGATCCAAAATGCACATGTACAGGCTGAACAAGCATGAAGGGCACAGACAAGTGCTGCCTTGTGACAACATTTCACCTTGAGGTTCCTCACAAGATTGTGGAGGGCTTCGTGGCGGGATGGCAAGGGCTGCTGCTGAGCAAGCATGAGCAATCGCTTAGCACGAAGCTCTTCATGTGGGGACTCAGCAAGGATCAGCAGCAGAACAGAGTAGTTGCAGTCCATGTCAAAGTCAGCAATTCGCTGCTGCAGTTTGTCCTCGTCCATCAGTCTATACTGCATTCCCAGGGGCAATGGCTCGTGCTCTCTGTTCAGCAGGAGATTGAAGGTAAGTCAATGTGACTGCAATTACTGAAATGTAATATTACCTCACTGTGCTGTCCATAATGCTCACATCTTGTTACACAGGTTGATGCCTGTTGCTGCAAGTGTGTGCTTGTGTAAGCAGTGTTAGCTTAGGGAAGATGATGGAAAGTGCTGTAGATGACAATCGAGCTAGCGCAACAGGTGGAACCCGCATGCATTGTCCACAGCCGGCCCGACCATGTATTGAGGCAATGGTTAACTTACAGCAGAGGGAAAGAATCAATGTCGCACGCACTAGGGCGCAGTACCTCCACAAAAGGTGACAGATCAGCGTAATCGTCATACCCAGGCTATATCACAAAGCTCAGGTGGACACATAAGTTTGTACAAATCAATGGACAGGTAATGCATTGGCATGTTAGGCCAAAAGTTGCCAAGTCTGGCTTGCTGACCCAGACAATGCTCAATGATACTAGCAGCTGAATGTATCATTTATCATGACGTTTATCAACACTCCAATGCTTGATGCAAAGGCAGCTCAAAAATGTGGCATAGCACATCTTCGAGAACTTTCAGTGAACACATGTCGCCTACCCACAAAAGATCTACATGATGTGGTTGCTGACGTTGGGAGATGGCCTGAGCTGTTGCTGGCAGAGGCGATACGCCTGTTTGAGAAGCAACTGCACCTGCTTTGAAGAGCTTGGGCGCTGCTCTGCATAGCAAAGCAGGAGATCTGATTCACATATGTGAGTACAGTCATGTTGCACTTTGTCAGCACTTTCTCAGCTGACGCAGACAGAGTCCTGCAGACCAGTGAACCATACTATACACGTACTGCAACAATTGCACACAAGCTGCAGAGGAGGAGAAGCTTGTGCATTCATGTTGTTTTGAATGGACAAGCTTTATACTCATCAAGGTGTTGAATGCAATGGCTGAAAAACTGCACCTGGACCTCCAGCCTCAACAACAGGTTGGCTCACACTGAGAGGGGTGCTGCTGGCCGTATGCTTTGCAGCTTTGGAAGCAGCCTCAGGGAGTACAACCCCTGTTGCAGTGCGTGCACCGCTGTCGACAATGTGATAAGGTGCTGTGATGACCTCAGGGCCAGCTGCTGCCTCCAAAGGTCTCTTGTTAGACTGATGTGCAGGAGGACAGGATCCACCTTGTGCGACAGGCTGCTGAGACCTCGACATGGCCTGCACACATGCGAGTACCCATGAAGTAGGCTGTAGCATTCTCGTGCATGCGCAGCCCTGAAGTGTCCAGCTTCTGTGACTGTAATAAGAGGCACTTGCATGAGGTCTGTGCCTTGTTGCGAATGCAACGTAAGCCAGCTTGTCAAGTCACACATCTGCCTTCACCATGGCTTGCTTGAGGTAGCCTTGGTGCAGTTGTCCATGATGCTGTTCTTCTTTTCTTGCATCATCACGTTGTCGCAGCAGCTGTTGAGCCTTCAATCTGTCGGCTTGTGTATCTCGTCGCACTTGATCCAGCTGAGCCAGAAGCTGTGTGCAAAGAGTCTCCTTTTCTCTAGCAGCTTTTAGTGATGCCTTTGCTTCATGGGCACTGCAGAACATGCAGCAAATGTCTGCACACGTTTGAGAGGGTCAGATACATTGTGCTAATAAGTCAAAAGCAGCTCAACTGTCATGTAGCCGACACCTAAGACATGTGTCACCAAAATGCGCCTGATCCGTAGTTTGGTTTGAATGGTCTGAAATCACCATGCCATAGCAAGGCCTCAGTGCATTAACTTCAGAGATACCTTTGGTCTGCTTTTTGGCGCTTGTGCTCAGCAAGTTTTGCTTCGTTGTCAGCTTGGCGGGCAAGCTCTGATGCTTGCATCCATGGACTACTCCGGGTCAGACTGTTTGTGGCCAAATGTTGCGTAGAAGAGTTGCTAGTCATCAGATTGCAGGGCTTCAAGCTGGCGCACAGCCTGTGGTATAGCAGCAGGAGCGATCAAAGAGGCCAGAAGCCTACTGTGGGTGCTTACAAGTGCTGAGTCTCTTGACTATGCAAAGTGTTGCTGACCTGTGATCCTGCAGAAGGATCTTGCTGCACTGTGTGTCAAAGTTTCTATGCTGAAGCTAGGAATCAGGCTGTTCTGAACTCGCAGCACGACACAAAATACAGCATGGTTCACGCTGCCCGTATTCCAAAATGTCTCTGGAGATGGCAGTGATCACCTCTTGCGACCGTGCAAGGATATCTGTCAGTGGCATTGCCGATGCAGCACGTTGTCAAGAGAAGGGCTGATGCGTATGCATACCAGATACTCTTTCGCATTAAGCTATCTGCTGTGCCATGTCTACCGCGCTCCAACACAAACACAAACACCTGCACATATGTACATATGTGCATGTAGTCTGGCATGTAGTCTGCTTTTATATTTCGCTGGGCTCAGGAACTGATTTGGACATATGAGATCTCTGTGTTGCATCACCCTTGGCTCTTACTTTCTGATATGGTCATGATCCTGATGTGGGGGTGAAAGAGGAACCAGATGGAGATAACACCAGCGGAGGCGCCTGACGTGAGAGACATCTCAGCTGTGCATGCAACCCAGACTGCTTGCGGTCGTCTCAAATCAAGCAGCGCCAACACATTGTGGCTTGCCCTCTAGGTCGCGGTCAGGCAGCTAGCGCCGCTGGTTCCACCTCTGCAGTTGCCTCACTCTGGAGTGACTTGGAGTCATCAGCTTGATGGTGATACACTCCGCAAAAACAGCTTGGCTACGCAGCCTAGCTCAGCCAACAAAACCGCATTCAAAGCCAGGGAAAGCGTTTCCATGTACGTCGATGATGACAACAAGACCTTGCAGGTCGTGGAAGCTCTGCGCCAGAAGTAAGCTTCAGGCTTCCAGGCTGCACTAGCCCGATAGCACAGATTTGCTGGCACATAATGTTGTGCAGTTGCATCGATTCACAGCACATTTTCACACTCTGTAGCTTCTGCTCAATCAGCTTTCCTGGCCATGTCCTCGTGCCTTGCTGCTGCCAGCTGCACAAACTTCCCTCCGCCAACGGCACGCAGCTGACGAGTCTCTGCAGCAAGTCTCTTACGCCTCATGCGTATGCAGAGTTGGGTCTGAGACAGGCAGCAGACCCAGCTCAGTGCGCATGGGCATCAGAGGGGACCGAGTGGGAATGGCCACAAAGGCAGCCCTGGAGCCTTCCCAGCTGGAGACCCACATCACCTCACTCATGCGTGCCAGTTTTGGCCGTCTCAAGGTGCTCATCAATGCAGCGCATTTCCTCACACCTGTGCAGCCATAGCTTCAAGCTCTGGGCACAGCTTGGTCCTCGCCAGAAGGCAGCTGTCTCCAAAAATCTCACAGCTTCCTCCTCCATGCAGGCAACCATATGCTGCAGACTGCACTCAACAGAATGCATGTGTTTTTGCTTCCACAGTAGCAACCCTGCGGATCACGTGCAAGGAACACTAGTAGCAACCCTGCAATAGCTACCTTGCGCACCCCATTTTCTGAGCCGAAATGTGCACAGTGGCAAAGTACAAATAGCACTGTCACCCTGCTAAGCCATTCAAAGCAGAGTGTCAGCAGCACACCTTGATTGCATGCAGTTCACAGAGACACGCCCACCAGCACAGAATCACCCTGCAGGCCATCCCTGCCAACAGCTTGCATGCAAGGAAGGGTCAAGCGCTGATTCTTTGTGCTCTGCTGCTGCTGCAGAAGCGTTACCTAGCTGTGGGACCAGACGCTGTCCTCACGTCATCTCATAAAGGCTCATCTGTCAACAGGCTGCATCCCAGCCTACCTACATCACCCCGCAGGACCCCCAGGGGGCCCACAGGTCCCAAGAGCCCACGCAAAACCCCAGCTGCCACCCCGCGCTCAACCCTACCACCGGTCCCAGAAACCAGCCAAGCTGCAGCAGTCCCCATTTCTGGGACCAGTGCATCCCAGACATCAATTGCAGTCCCGGCATCACCCAAAGTTGCATCTGGGGAGGCAGCAGCAACCCCCAGGAAGAAGCATGTGGCCATAGCAGCAGATTCCCCTGAAGGGGCGGAAAGCACATCAACAGAAGGCAGCAATGCAGCAGGCAGCTTGCCTGCATTGGCAGATGCTGGAAGTGCACTGTCTGATAGAGCGCCTTCTTCAGGTGGGGAAATGCAGCAAGGTCACCATTGCATGATGCGATTTGCATCAGTGAATGATACAATGTTGTGCACAATGCACTGCTCTGCATGCTTGGCAGTCAGCTGAGCGTATGACCTGTGGTTGTTGTCTGATGGCCGCTGACATTGCATACATGCTGTTGTGTACCACCCATTCCCCACATAGATCAGACTTTTGGTATCCAATGTACAGGTCTGCAATGCTCTGCATGTTTGATTTGCTGGTCACAAATTGTCTGGCAGTGTGTCAAGTTTGTGCCCAAGCGTGAGCATGGTTTCTGCCTACAAGAGCTTTGTCAAACTGTTGTATGTCTGTCACACCAAGGTGTTGCTAAAGAGTGACATGATGAGTTGCATCACATGTCTCCTGGACCAGTCTGCTCACTAGAGGTTTACAAGTAGAAGCTTCATATAGTCATGTAGCAAATCTTCTGTATGGGTGATGTACCAGGGTGGGCTGCCTTGCGTCGTGAAGCAAGTACAGGGGGGTTAGGAGGGTTCACGGGCCACAGGGGTGGCTGGGGGTTTGGGGCCCCGCCTGATGAGACCCCAAAAAGCCACAATATGGACTTCACGGACGTGGCGTTTCAATTGATTGGTACCGCCAAGAAGTAAGCACCATGGGTGCTGTCTGAGTGCATGGAGATGCATCTGACGCTGTGGTGCAGCATTGCAATGACTGAATAAAAAAAGAATGGTTATGTTTGCCATCGCTGCTCTGCTGCAACTCCTCAGCCGTTGAACCTCATTGTTTGCATCCAGAGAATAGAGTGGAGGATCTTACAGCTTGCGCTGCAGCAAGCGAAGTAAGTCCAGCAGAACTGACTGAATGTCATTGGCAATCTACTGCAACTGCTGCTGTCTCATCTGTCAGCTGCTGGCACTGGCAGAAGCCTAGAAAAGAAAAGAAAAGAGTAGAGTATGCCTTTCGGCGTCAATTTAATGAGAAGTCAAGTATGACAAGGCTTACATGGGCCGGCACCCACGAGTCACCAGCTTGTCACCACACAGTAGAAAGCAGCAGCAATTTAGCACACACTGCCTCAACTCAGATGCTGCTGCTCACATGCTTTCTCCTCATGCAGGGGAGTAGCTTGGCAACCGCTGGCAGTGACCAAGGTCTATATAGGTCTTGCTCCCTGAGTCCTCAGCTTGTTGTCAGGCCTTATAACACAGAGCAAACAGCAATGAATTCAGCAGAACTGGCTTTCAACTCAGATGCTGCTGCTGCTGACAGGCTTCTTCTTCCCCTATGCAGAGGCACAGCATGGCAACTGCTAGCAGTGACTGAAGTCTATATAGGTTTTGCTCCCTGACCCTCAGCTTGTTGTCAGGCCATGGAACACAGAGCAAACAGCCATTGATTCAGCAAAACTGGCTTTCAACTCAGATGCTGCTGCTGGCATGCTTCCTTTCTCCTCATGCAGAGGCACAGCATGGCAACCTTAGTCATTGAATGAAGTCTATGTAGATCCTGATGATCCTGCGTCTTCAGCTTGCCACAGAGCAAACAGCAAACAATTTAGCAGGACTGGCTTTCAAGTCAGATGCTGCTGCTGACACGCCTCCTATTCCCCTCATGCAGGGGCACAGCTTGGCAACCGCTGGCAGTGACTGAGGCCTACATGGGTCTGGACCCTCAGGTCTTCAACTCAGAAGTCAGGCGGCGTGCCCTAGAGTGGAAATCAAATCAGGAAGCAGACTTCAGGGCAAAGGCCTCGGCCACCCTCAAGGAGAGGGTTCAGGCAGAGACCCATGCTTACCTGACTCGAATGGGCATCTTGGACACCACAAACCCTGTCCTCAAGAACCTGCAGGTGAGAGCAGCTTCACTATTGATCAGACCAAGTCTGCAAATTCCCTCCCATCTGAGAGCCGATTCCTAGGCAACGTATGGTAACATATGGGTCTGGTCTACCTGTGTGCAATCAGCTGCAGCCTATGCTTGGAGCCATGACCCCACACATACGGTGTTGTTTCATGTGTCTGCATCATAAAAGACAATGCATCATCTGGGCATTATGCATGCATGGATGTTGCATTGTTTTCTGTGATGCAGACATGAAACAAACTACATGTGTGTGTGTGTGTGTGTGTGTGCGCGCGCGCGCGCATGTGTGCGCATGCGTTGGTGTGTGCGTGTGCGCATGTGTGGGTGTGTGTATGTGTGTGTGTGTGTGTGGTGAAAGTGTGTGTGTGTGCGCATGCGCAAGCATGGACTGCTCAGATCCAGAAGAAGGGTTGTGTGCCAGACGCCTGTAATAATGATGCAATTGCGTGTGCTGTGCAGGAGCGGGCACACAAGCACGCGCTGCAGAGGGTGCTGAGAGCAGACGCATTTGCTCTTGAGCACAAGCGTGTGAATGACTGGGACCTCAGTTACGCCATGGCCACTTTTGCAAACCAGTATCGCCAAGAGCTCAGGTCAGCTCACGGTAGTCCTTTCCTTTCCTTTCCTTTTCCTTTCCTTAGTCTATTGTCCTGGGTGTCACACATGTACAGCTGCAAGAAGGTTGAGGCCAATGGCATGTTCATGATGGACTGATGGGTATTGCAATATGATCACTGTACTATGGGTAATTACCGGTGGTAACTGCCTGAGACTTTACAGCCTGCAGTAGGAAACATCTTCCCTCTGTAAAAACGCATCTTCACTGCCCCCAGGCATGTTTGAATCTAGATTCCCACTATAGGATGGGCATTCCCGTCAAAATGTAGACATTCCAGGAGCTGACAAGAGCTGCTGCTCCACAACAACACAAGCTGACTGCTCTGTGTCTCTGCCATGTGTGTCTCTGCCAGAAGCGCTGCTTCTCCATGCTAGCTGACTGCTGTATGTGTCTGCCATGTACAGAGAGGAGCGCATTGATCAGGAGCTGAAGAGGCTGAAGGCGGTGCAGGAGGCAGCACAGTACAGGGCTGAGGCTCAAGCCTCGCGTCGCCTCCTGGAGCATCAGAAGAGTGTTGCCAGGGTCAGTGTTTCCCCCTCCCCCCCACTTCTGCATCAGTGCATTGTGTGAAGCCCTCTGTTTTGTGCATTGATGTATTGTGTAAAGCCCTGCGACATACTGGAGCATCACAAGAGTGTTGCCAGGGTCAGTGTTTCCTCCCCCCCCCCCGCCCACTTCTGCATCAATGTATTGTGTAAAGCCGGCTATCTTCTGCATCGATGTACTGTAGGAAGCCCTCTATCTTCTGCATCAGTGCATTGTGTAAAGCCCTCTATCTTCTGCAATCGATGTATTGTGTAAAGCCCGCTATCTTCTGCATTGGTGTATTGTGTAAAGCCCTCTATCTTCTGCATTGATGTATCATGTAAAGCCCTGCAACCTACTGGGGATACAGTGGAGCATCAAAAGAGTGTTGCCAGGGCTTCTGCATCAGTGCATTGTGTGAAGCCCTACGACATAGTGGACACACAGGAGACATGCAGTGGACACATTGTAGGTACACTGTAGATACACGGTGGACGTATAGTGGACAGACAGTGTATACACTTCGAACACATGGGGCACAGACTCTGCACCAGCAGATGCAGTCCCAACCAGTTATCAACCTGTCACCAAGCAGTTGCCAGCTGTCGGGAAGCTGCTGATAACATTGTATCCCTCTATTCACACTGCACTATGTCAAATTTTATGGGGCAGGGAATTTCATTCCTATCATTAACTTTTTATGTCGCTAATTTTTTGACCAGGACATCAATGTCTGATCACTTCTGCTGAGGTCATGACTAATGGTCCGGAGTTTCGATTCATCTGTCTGAGCAGCTGGTTTGTTGTGTCTCAGGAGCATGCTGCCATCCATGCTGCGCTGGGTCTGAAGCCTGGGGAGGGTGGGGGGTTGGGGCGTACCTTCACCCCTGAACCCACCATCCTGCAGGAGCTGCAGCTTGTGGAACAGCGCATTGCAGGTCCCCTTTTCACTCACACTCTCTCTCCTTGCTCTTCCTCTTGTCGTCTTGTTCTGATTGTGCTTCTTGTTGTCATCCTCTGGACCAACAGAGCGTCCCTAGTCTGATGTGTTGCACAGGCATGTACCCAAGACATTGCTAACAGTGGACAATGGCATAGGAAATTGTATGACAGACTGCTCTGGATAGACAAGACTTGTCCCGCGCGTACCTAGCTCATCATGAGCTGGAAAGCGTTGTTATTATCATTATTATTATTATTATTATTATTATTATAATAAGGGGTTTGGATTGCATTGACATGTCTGCAAAGGCTCGGTTGCATTGCCCGCTGATGTGCACAGCTACTCTTTAACTTTCTTGCTGACAAACACGCTGCCCTCACATATAGTTGTAGTGTCTTAGTCACATGAGAACTGCGTGGACATCAGAACTGCGTGGACAGCAACACATACAAATGACAGTAATTGCTGGGTTCCAGGTAAGTTGGAAAGAGCACTGGGTGCAGCCAACACACCCCTGCTGAAGCCAGGGGTTGGCAGGCCCGCACGGCCTGGGTCAGGGGGTGGGCGCCCTAGCTCAGGTGGGCGACCCAACAGCCCCCATTCAGCCATGGCAGTAATGGGCAGAGTCAGCCCATCCAGTAGGCCAGCCAGTGCCCTTAGAAGACCCCAAAGCTCCAAACATGTAGCCATGCTAGCTGACTCAGACTGTGCACACAGCTCAAGCTCAGCTGGCGAGTCTCAGACTCAAGACCCAGCTGCATCTCAGGGTCAGCCTGCTCATACTGATGACTCAGCACTCCATGACTCAGACTCAGCAGCTCAGCCACCTGATGAGGCACACACAGCCATCGGTGAGTCATCTGCAGCTGCTGAGGAAGCTGAACCTGTAGCTGAGGTAGCAGCTGCTGCTGTGCCCAGCAACGGCAAAAGAAAGTCCTTCACCCTGAAGGCTGTCATCGATCAGACAATGAGGCGTCAAATGAGTTCAGGCCTGGGCTACAATGATGCTTTAGATTCTCCCCGCCACCAGATAGGGCAGGGCTTTGCCAAGTGGATCAGTAGGGCAGTTGGCAATGCTGGCCTGAAGGAGAAGACAGAGATTGAGGATCTGCCGGCCTACAAGCTGAGGGTGAGCTCTTGTGCCTTGCTATGTTTTTTGGTCCCTCTGATTGTCCAGCCTTCCTCTTGCCCAACTGTCTGTTCATCTGTCCCTCTCTTCTTTTGATCGCTCCTTCCTTCATTCGTTCGTTCATTCATTCCTTCATTCATTCATTCATTCATTCATTCTTTCTTTCTTTCTTTCTTTCTATTCATTCATTCATTCACTCACTCATTCATTTAATCAATCATTCAATCTTTCAGTTCATCCATTCATTTTCAGCCTCTTGATGTCCACATGCCCAGCTCCTATGTCCAGAACATGACTCTGGTACATCATGCCACACGTGTCTTGCAAAGCTTGTGTGTTTTAGCCAGACGATTTTCAATACATCCACAGATATAGTCATTTTGTATGTTTTTTAGAGCACAAGTGGAAATCATTCTCCATTTTCTATGATATTACGACCATGCAGGAGGATGACCCCAATGCTCAGCCCAGGATTGTGTACATGCATAAGTGTGTGGAGCTTGAGTGCTGGCCGGCCACAGCTGTGGTGTCTCAGCTGCACCTCACACACATCAACCTCTCATATGTCATCATGGACGACAAAAGTAAGCACCTCTCTCTTTGGAATATTCTGTACTGTTGCAACTGTAAAATTTTCAAAAAGTTTCATGCAAAGTCTATAGTAAATGTATCATGCAGCACTGTGCTTGCACGCCCTTGTCGTGCTTCACATGTCCACTACAGTATGCTGTTGTTACAGGATTGGTGTCACGCTGCATTGCCTGATGGCATGATGTTGTTTGAGTGCTCTCGCCAAATTTGCATGGTGACCTTACATTGACATTGCTGAGCAATTGAAGTGATGAGTCAACTTTCTTGTGTAGAGTGTTGAAGAAAATTGTGGTTATGTCATGCAGGTTGTGAGGCCCTGGCCCGGACCTTCCCTGTCATGCAGCATCTCAAGCAGCTCTGCCTCAGCCAGACTCAGCTCACTGACTCGAACCTGGATGTCATGCTGAAGGTCTTGAAGGTGTGTTGCTGCAGCTGCTGCTTGCATGGTCCTTGGACGTCCTTTGCTTGCCTGATAACAACATGCTGCACCCAGTTAGTGTTTTGGAGGTATGAGTATAGCTCGCATTCCTTTTTGTCCCCAGCTGCAGACAGTTTGATCAGCAGCATATCAGATGAAGTGCAGATTCAAAGTCAAAACCACAGCTTCATTACACGTGATTTTGTGGCTGAGAAACTGAGACTTGAATCTGCATTGCACTCAGCATGCTGACACCCATGACACTAGGTACTTGTGAGACAAAACTGATGCCTGTAATGATACGACTGCTGACATTGACAGTCACAAGGTTTATTTGAGCTGCTACATGCAGGACTTAGACTTGCAAGTGTTGGATTTGTCTGACAACAAGCTGACGTCAGCAGCATGTGACACGCTGTCCTTGGCCCTTAGTAAGCCCCAGAACCCCAGGGGATGGGCTGTGTCTGGGGCCTCCAACCTGGGGTCCAGGAGGGAGGGCCCCGGGACCCCAAAGAGGCCCGCCCAGACGCCAGGCAAGGGCTTCAACAGCTGTCTGCAGGAGCTCAACCTGTCTGGGAATCCGATAGGTCAGTGACAAGCAAGTAGCACATTCATCATTCATTCATGTATTCATTCATCCATCCGTCCATCCATCCATGCGTGCGTTCGTGCGTTCGTTGGTTTGTTCCTTCCCCTGTTTGTTTGTTCAGTCAATTGCTCATTCATTCATCCAGTCATCCATTTATTTGTTTGTAGGTTTGTTCATTCATGCAGTCATCCGTTCAGTCATTCGTTCTTTCATTGTGGGTCTGCTTTTAGGGTCAGGTATGTACAGTGCTAGGTATGTCTCTGCATGAGGTCCTGTATTGGCACATGGGGTCCTGTGAAATCATCCTGGCAATCTCTTTGCCAGTGATGAAGGTGACATACCTAGTCCTGAATGGGGTGCTGTGCACAAACAAGGCAACCACTGGTATGCATTGACATGGCCGGTGACATGGTCATAGAGAGGCTATTAGGCCATTCTGTGCCTAAGGTAAGGCAAGGTAAGGTTGGCTTGAACCCTGCCAAAAAGCTCTTGAATTGGGCTTCAAATGCATGCAGGAGATAAGGGTATTGCAGCCCTAGAAGAGGTGCTGTGCACGACCAAAGCAATGACTAGCCTCGTCTTAGCACACACTGAGCTGACAGAACATTCTGGACCAGTCCTGGGCCGCCTGATAGAGTTCGTGCCTAAACTGGCACACCTGGATGTGTCCTGGAACCAGCTAGGGCCATTGACCGCAGAAGCCCTTGCTGGAGGGCTGGTGCCAGGCGGCCACCTGGTCAGCCTGGATGTGTCATGGAATGGGCTGGAGGCAGGGGCAGGGCTGATTGCTGCTGCCCTGCAGAAGGGTGGAGGGGCACCCCTCAGGATGCTGAATCTGTCTGGCACTCGGCCCTCTGATGAGGTAACAATCCCCCCACCCCCCCCCCCTTCCCCCATTTCACCTTATATGATACAGCTGTGTATCAGCACAATAAGAATGTGTACCATGTGTATAATAGGCATTCCAGACATGCTGTACATGAGCCTGATCTCCGTTGTAGCTGCTCTGGTAGATGCGCTAATATGAGTCAATGAAAGCATATTGCATCCTGCATGCAGTAGAATAACGCTGGTGCTGCATTCTGCCTTGTTTTCCGAGCACCACTGAGCAGCAAAACACCATGCAAGGCATAGCTGGGTACCTGGTCACAGCCTGCAGGGCAGCATAAGGAATATTTGGAGATAGATATTCAATCTGGAAACGGCACTCAGGAAAGCTAGAGCCCACCTCAAGCTTCCGTTCATACAGTTGTCCAATGGAGTCTTTTTTTTGTGTCTCTGTTTTCATGAATATACGCATGGACAAGTGGCTTCCTGCATTTTAAGTTGTTTGCTGATGGTGGTGCATGAACTGACAGGCCTTGATGAAGATAGCACTGATGTTCAAGAGCAGCAGCAAGCTTCAGCTGACCCAGGTGGGGCTGGGGGGCAACACCCTGGGGGGTGTCTCAGGCCAGTGTCTGCTGAGGAACCTGCATGCCTATGCATTAGCTGCCATGCCAGCTGTCACTGTGGACACCCAGCAATGCAGCACTGGCAGCCTTGAACCGTAAGTCTGCTTCTCCTTGAGGTCAAAGTCACCATTGCTTGTATCAACTGCAATCAGTCACACTGTATTGGAATTGGTAGACCTTGTAGAGATGCGCAAGACAGACTGCTTTGGAGAGACAAGACTTGTCGCGCACAAACCTAGCTCATCATGAGCTGGAAAGCGATTTCATTAATATTAACATCACTGTTATCATTACTATTATTATTACTGCACTGTATTCCTGCTGGCAGCAAGTCGTTGCAGACTGAGCAACGCATGTCAGCAAATCATGAGAGTGTCATGCAAAACTCCTGCGCAGCCCGTCATAATACTCGGCTCTTCATCAAATTGACGCCAAAAGGTGTAGTTTTTGCCTTCTTCTTTTCTGTCATGTAAGGCTGTATGGGCTTTTGCCTACAGGCAGCTGGCAGAGGCCCCAGAGGGAGGGGGCCCCAAAGGCAAGAAGGGCAAGGCCAAGAAGGGCAAAGCCAAAGGCAAGAAGGGGGAGAAGGAGAAGGAAGACAAAGGAAAGGGCAAGGAGAAGGAGAAGGGCAAGAAGGAGAAAGATGAAGGGGAGGGGGCTGAGGCCCCGGTCATACAAGCTGTTGGGAAGCACTTCAGTCTGCATTTGAGTCAGGAGCAGCAGCGGGCTGTGGCTTGCCTCTTGGCTGACCATGAACTTCAGGTGGGTTTGGATCTGCTCTTTCCTCCACTCAACAAATGAGTCCTGCACGTACCTAGCTCATCATGAGCTGGAAAGGGTTTAACTATTTTTGTGATTATTCTTGTTATTATTATTAACATTATTGTTATTATAACATATGAGCTTTACCTGCTCCAAGATGTGATCAGACCTGTTGGTTGGGTGAGCCTGGACGGTCCAGTATAACACTTGGCTTTCTTGTAAGGTTGACGCCCAAAGGTGTAGTCTTTTCTCTTCGCTTCTTTTCTTGGCTGGTTGAAGCACTTTGATCCTTTTGTTTTCTCAAAAGCACCTTGCAGTGGCGCCACCCAAACAAGGCAAAAGTTGTGACTTTGCTGCACGTCCTTGAATTGACCACGAGCTGCTGATGAGCGCAGATGATCCTGTCTCTTAGGACATGGCTGGTGCAAATGGGTCAAGGCACGCCCGAGCAGAAACTCCTGACCAATGATGTGTACCTAGCTGTTGATATTGAGTATTTCTAGTACACAAGGAGTGTTTCGTTTCTTGTCAGTCTGCTGAAGCAGCAGCCAGATGGAGAGTGGATGCTTGTTCTAAGAATTTGGGGTGATGTAAGGGGAGCAGTGATGCAACACCAGAGCACTGCAGCACTGGTCAAGGCAGGATGGCTTCCATGCTTTTCAGTGCTGCCCTGCAAAACAGGCTCACAGCATGATTGTGCCACTGCA
>JAABUP010003690.1_pt1 | contig 26690 bp, 28 predicted proteins | sample 5559201 | NCBI WGS metagenome assembly JAABUP01 (sample SAMN10711887, study PRJNA513373) | rock metagenome | isolation source: Antarctica rocks | place: Antarctica | reverse complement strand
GCGAGACTTGATCAACGTGCGTCTGTTGTATGCGATCCATGTTTGCGTAGCGCAGGAACGAGCGCAAAAAAAAGGTCTAGTGCCTTGACAAATCAAACGATGCCAATAGACCTCTACCTTTAAAACTCTCACTACAAGTTGGGAAGCCCCCTTAGGCGGTTAGCGGGGTTGTCTGAGTAGTATGTTGGCTGCAGCAGAGAAAACAAAAGAAAACCTGTTGCCACTTTGCCATAGTGGCATGAATTAGACTGGCTTGTGATCGTCATGTATGGCATAGATACTGTAAGATGCATCAGCACAGCAGCTTTTAGAAGCCTGCAGCTAGCTACAAACCATTGCAGCTTGCCCCAAGTCCAACACTAGCAGCTGGATGGCAGTGGGAAAGGTTCAAGATTGGCAATTACCCCTGACTCAGTTATGCCACTGTCATCCAGGGGGACTGGCATCAGCTGCACTTGCATCTTGCAAAATGGGGGTTGAGATCTGCTCTGCATGCCATTGTGGAGTCAGCACACCTCATCTCGCCTGTTATTGTGACAGCAATGGCTGCCTCATGCTACATATTGCGTAATCATGTTAGTACAACTGCATCACATGGTGTTTGCAGGTGACAAGTGGCAAAGATGATGCTGGCTGCCCCTGTCCTGTCCCCAAGACGTTTGTCAGGAGAGCACCACTATGGTCTGCTCAAGCAAAAGCCTTGATCTGACGAGTGCGTTCTCTGTTTGTGTGATCAATACGAGGCAGCAACTTGGGAGCGGGACAGCATGCTGTGTAACAACACCGTCACAGTCCCATCGTAATGACAATATTACGGATGGCAAAAGCCGTTGCAGCACTTCTGGCTATCTGTATCTCACCCTACCACCGGTGTACTCTCAACACCTCCAAATTAGCGCTGACTAAGCTCTTACTTGCTGCTGCGATACGCTTGCACTCGCATTACTGCCTCTAGTCTGTAACACGCTGTTGCAACGTTTTGGGCATTTTGCTGTAGTAACAGCTGCAGCAGGTCATGCATATGACACGAACGTTGGTCATAGGGGACAAAAAACTGGCAGTGATGAACTCAACAGCCTTAGAGGGTATTTATACAGGAGTTTTAACATCGTATTGTGGTGAGTCATCGCGGTGGAAACGGTTTTAACGCCGATTTTAAAGCCGTATTAACGCGGTATCAAGGTCGCATTCTCCAATACACCTCCCGAGGTTATAGCGGCGTTGCCCAAGCATTGGCTTACCTGAGGAAAAGGCCTTGGCGTTCAACACAGGCGAGAGGGTGTGCAGGATGTGAGGTGTGCAATGAGCAATCTGCAACTATAAACTGGTGCCAAAATGGCATATGCGACGTTTTGGGCAGCTGCGACGCGACTCTATCGTTTCCCTTGACTTCCGATGACAGATTATCCACATTATCCAATACCTCCAGTGATGACTGAAGGTGTTTCCTGGAGGTTCCTGGAGGTTCTGCAGCACATGGGCTGTGGCCCCATCCGCACGGCGATTTGACCGTGGGTCAGATCGGCCACATTTTGATTCCGAAGCGTCTGACCTCCGTTAGAAAGTGAAGCAGGTCCCGACCAACTTCACTTTCTAACGGAGGTCAAATCTGCTCCGTCAGAAGTGGAAGGCCATCGAGAGCTGTGGTAGTAAGCTGAAGCGTCGCTCGTCGCAAGTATCGTTTGCGCTCCGCAGTGCCGCTCAGCTGTGGTCTGCAGATTTCGAAAGACCTCCGTCAAACCCGCATCCGTAATGAACACATTTGACCTAAGGTCAAACCGATATCTGACCCACGGTCAAATCGCCGTGCGGATGGGGCCTAAGTCTCGTGTCAACGCTGCCTGCATCTTCGTGACTGCGGCGCGTCTCTGTGATGGCGCATGTTTGTTGCGTGTGCACAGACTACATGCAGCAGATTGTAACAGGGCACGAACACAAGCAGCCAAGTTCTCCTGATCAGAGCGCAAATTTAAACCACCTTTGCACTGGTGGCAGGCATAGGAGAAGGATCTACACAACTCGTGAGACAAAGCTCTCAAGCGACAGCTGGCAGACATTTTGTTTCTGTCAGAAATGGCAGTCGTACACCTACTGCTCCTTCCTCAAGGACCTCCAGCCTTGACCACTCATGCTGAGCTACCTGCTGGTTGGCAGACCACAGATGCGGAAAGACCTTGCGTGCTACAAGCGCAGCAATTCTAAAATGGTGCTTTCTCTTAGTGTCTGCTGTCTGCTTGCTGTGTCTCAGCACACTCGCTTGTGGTGCTGCAAACTTCCAGCTTGACAAGCAAGTCTGCATGCGCAGGCGCTAGAACCTGTTATTCAAAAGCCTTTGGTGTTGTCTTGCAGCCTCAGTCATGGCTGAAACTGTTTTTTTGCCCCGTAGAATATATCAGCGCCGCTCTCCACATGTCAGATAGCTTCTCCATGCATGCGACAGACTTGAGAGCAATAGTCTGCAATACTTACATGTTTCCACATTTATGATCTGCCCTTGAATTGTGTGTGCTTCATGCTCATCTTAGACACTTTGACAAATCTTAGCAGGTGATGTATGTCAAGTGTGCAGTCCTGTGAGCTCACTGCCGCTGCAGCCAATTCACAACAGCGAGGGCAGCAACTCAGCAACATATGTGTTACCATTGAAGCAACATCTCAAGGCTGCTATATTGCTGGGACCATGCATTGTAAGCTGCTGTACTTGCTGCAGTTGAAACAGTTGCTGGTGTTGCAAAACTAGTGGAGCAGGCTTATGCCAACATTTTCCTGCAATTCATATCTAGATGTGCTACAACCTTCAGCTTCAAGTTTGTTCTCAAGCTTGTTTGATGACTACTTAATTTGGCAAGCTGTGGAACGCGTTGTGAGGTGAGCGCTGCCACAACACACATGCTTTGAGCTACCTTGCTTTGTCATTGGGCCCTGTCTGGTGCACCACCTGCTGAGTTGAGTGCTTCAGAAGCTGACCTTCAGAAGCTGACCTTCAGAAGCTGACCTTCAGAAGCTGAGTTGACTGCTTCAGAAGCCAGGTCAGCAAGGCCTCTGGACCAAAGTTCTAGCTGCAGCTCAAAGTCAAGTTGACTACTGGCCTGATCCTGCTATTCAGTCACTAAATGGGCTGTTGCTGTTTGTGTCACTGCTGTTGCATCCACAGACCCTTGCCCAGCCCATGCAGTAGTGTGTGCTACCAGCTTCACTGTGTCTCTGTGATCTTGTGCAAGGATGTTGGGAGAGCAGCAATGGGACTTGAAGCATGAGGGAGCAGATGCGTTGCAGACAGCATCACAGCAGACTCGTGCTAGTGGCAGTACTTGTGGGGACTAAATGGCTGCATGGTTGAAGACTCATGATCACGTCATCACCAACCAGCGAGGAACAGCTGCACAGTCGTGTGCATGAATCTGTCTTGCTTTGTGTTAGTTCTGTGCAGTATAGCTCATAGCCTGTTTGTAGCCTTTGGTTCTGACTTGCACTTGTAACTACATTAAAGACACCAATACCAAAGGCCTACAGATTCCCCCTCCCGACAAAACAGGGGGAAAGTCGAGGTTTACCCTGCAAACGCTACCCGTTCACTATTGATCCCCTCATCATCCGCACACTGGAAAGCATTCGCTCCCGGTTCCCTATCTGCTGAGTCGCTACCGCAACGCTCAACGTTCCCTCGAACGCTCACGAAACACACCCTGAACCCCCCTGCTGTACCCCCTTGGGGGGAATCCTCGGTCTCCGGTATACCGTAGGGACGTTGGGCCGCGTACGCTTCAACTGGTTTCGTAGCTAGCCGTAGCAGAACTTGGGGACCCTGTCCGTAAGCAGACGCTGCGATGCTGGGAAATCCGAATGCCGACAACCCGTTCGCTACAGCAGAGCCCTTCGGTCCGTCACGAGTCGACCCCGTTGCAGATGACTTCGACAATGTAGACTTCGGCAACAACACTCACCAGAACGCGAGCGGCTTGTACAGCGGACCAGGTTAGTGTGACATGTCGCAACGCACAATGCAGATCTCACTGTACCGGAGTGGTCTCGTCCAGACACAGCCCTGTCTGTGATTGGTCAGATTTTGCTGTTAAGCTTTAGCTTGCTTAGATCGTAACGGTGGGCCTAGACCACATAGCACGCACACTCGCTTGGTACGACAAGCTCTGCACATTAGTTGGTATGTGTTTTTGCAGACTCTACAGATGGATTTGTGCCGGCAGTGGCCCCCAAAAAGGTAGTGAGTCTTGTGCTGAGCCCTGCAATCAATTCAATGCTCTGTTGTTAAGCTGACATCAATGCACACAGGCAAAGGCCAACCGAACCACAAAGGACCTTGAGAAACGGGAAAAGGAGCTTGACAAGCGTGAAAAGGCGCTGGCAGCAAGGGAAGCAAAGCTTGCAACCAGTGGCAGAGGTGCTGTAGGGGGTACTGATATCAGTGTAAGTTGTATGCAGACATTACAACGTAGCTACTGTCGAGCTCCCATCTTGATGTGCTGATGAACATCTGCTGAAGCACACCGTCTACATGCAAATGTACTTGGCTTTCAAGCTTGGCGCAGCGTCTTGCCACTACGTTTGCTCTCTGCTTCACACATTAGCAGGCTTATCACTGGCATACAGTACGTGACTCATGCCATACACATTTGCGTTGCTTTAATGATATACTGAAGCCTGGAATATTTCCTTTGACATGACCATCACCATTTTAGTTGAGCTTCAGCTACTCACACATAGCCTGATTCTCAAAGCTGGCTGTTTCGCTGGTTGCAAGGCCTCATTGCTGCATCAGTCAACACCTCGTGTTTCAATCAAGCTCACAATGTGATACTGTGCTGTAGAGGAAAAATTGGCCCAGATGTCGGCCAACAGTGCGGCATCACATTGGGGAGGATGTGCCGCCTAACAGGCAGCGGCTCGTACGACTTGGCTACTTTGCATGGCTGCTGATGTTTGTCGGCTTCTGTTGGAACTGGATTGTGGTGCTCATCATGTGAGCTTCAACTGTCAGCCAGCTGCTGTTTGAGCATTCTGCTGCATTGTACATGCTGTTGCATGTTTCTTGCATTCACCTTGTGCTCTTGATGGGTTAGCTGTTCATCTGCCGTCTCGTTTCACACTTGACGCTACAACTGCCACTTGGCTTAGCACCATTTCTTCATCCAAAAGTTTCTCCTCTGCACCAGCGAAAGTAGCTTGCTCTTTGGGCTTGCAATGCCGTTCTGTGTTACTTGAGCTGGCTGTTGTTGTAAAGCTGCTGCAGTCAGTTGAGCAGCAGTGTCACTGTATGTTGCCTGCATTGTCGGTGCTTTCTCTCTTAGCAGCTTTGTGCTTCTGCTGGGATAATGCTACCCTTTTGCTCAGCAGCCCACTTGTCATGCAGGTTCTGTGACGCTCACAAGAAGCTATCGGACTGGCTGTTTGCCTCCCTCATCTGTGGCTTTGGGCTGCCACTGTCCTTCTTCTTGTGGTACTTCAACCTTTACAAGGGCGCCATCAGGGACAGCAGCTTCAGGTCAGCTGCTTATGCCCAGTGCCAACCAGCTTGACACGTGATCAAGACAGCAGAATCTCGCTTTTGTACTCACTATCCTTTGGAAAGGAATGCACTCACATCAGCAATTGCTGCTGTCAGACGTTGGGGAAGCCCCAAGCTGCAACACAATGCTTGCGTCTGGGCACTTGTCGCACTTGAGTGATCAGTTGACTGCTCATTGCATATCACTGTTATTTGTATGACAAGTACACTCTGAATGCTACCTTTGTGCTTGCATGCAATCACAAGAGCCTTTGCAAACAAGGTGCTGTCTTCTTCTGCTGGAGTGGCCGTCTGCCAGTTCAGAGTCTTTTGAGATATCAGAGCAGAACTGTAACATACCATGCCATTCATCTTCAAGCAGAACTCACATGCAATGGTCACACACTGTGTGACTGCGGTGCTTACAGAGTAAACCAGGATGCAGCAGGCCACAGATCTCAAGGCCTGACATGAAGGTCATGCGTGAGTGTGCCTGTAGGTGGTGGTGGTACTTCCTATGGGCGGCTTTGCAGCCCGTTTTGTGCGGCTGGATTGCCATCGCCCCTCCTGTTGTCGGCAACTGGTGCGCTGGCGGCTTCACCATGATCAATCAGTTCAGGGATGGACATGGTAATGCCATGAATACTTGCTTGACACTGAAATGCAAGAGTGATGCCATGGAGACAGTATGCCAAGCATTGCTGCAGTCTGCCTTAAGTGCCAGGTTGAGATTATCTTACACATGAGCTGCCAGCAATCTTGTAACCGCATCACGACCATGTAACACCTGAGTGCTGAACCTCAACCCATCACACTCAGATTCTGACTGGCCCAAACAATCAGTGCAATTTCCAGGCACAAATGTGGTCCGCTGTCTTCATTGACATGTCCAGCATGCTGCTTCATTGAACACTGTTTTTCAAAGAATGATTTATGTTCTTTTGTTTGAATACGTAAAAGCACTGTTTGCCTTCCCAAGCGCCACTGCAGGCCGATGAGTGTTTATGATCTGTTGCCCTTGGAAGTCAAGGTAGCGTCTGCACATGTACAGCAGCTGAGCAAGCTGCACTGCAGGGGCCGGATACACTTTTGGCATCTTCTGTGCAATCAACCTGGCCATATGGGCTCTTGCTGGCTTTTGTGGAGTGTCTGCCACTAGTTTGGCCATGAAGACATTCAGGCAAGTCCCTTCAGTCACTGTAGACAACAGTCTAGGCTGCATAGGTGCTATGCCCACCATATGCAGTGCGAGTTTAGCAGCTGCACTCTCCTCAGTCAACAACACAAGAGGGTTTGATGAGGTTGCTGGCATGGTCCTATCTCATTGAACTCTTTTGCTGCTGAGGAGAGTGCAGCTGCCGAACTTGCAGTGCATATCGTGACCACAGTCACAGGCGTACATGTGACTCTTGGGACAATTCTTGTCTCCATATCTTGCTTGACTTTGCTTGCAGCATTGCGGCTCCACAAATGGGTGCCTTTCATTTGAGCAGCAGCTACAACTACTACAATGGCGTCCTCTTTTGAGTTTTTACTGACATTAGTTCTGTGCTAATTGTGCAGGGGTACGCAACAAAACTTAGGAGGAGATGTTCAGATGGCTGCTCCAGCCAGACAAATCCCTTACGAAGTGTAGTGTCGGCCAGCTCTTCAAAGCAGAGCAAGGCCTGTGCAGCATTGAGAGGTCTGCAGTGGTGGGGGTTCTGTGGCTACTTCTGTGGCCACCAAAGACAGTCTGACAGACACCGTCCAACAAATCTTGCCATTGTCATTTGCGCTGTGTGTTTTGGAGCAATTGTTGCGTACTGACAGCCATAACAAGCATTTCATGTGAATGGTCACAGCTTGTCAATTATGTACACAAGACATGTGGCAATGCTCAGATTGTTTCTGGCAACCAGTACATCACACACCATGTGCAACTACTGAGGGGCCAGGCAAGCACTGCAAACGATGGTCTAAGATTGTGGGTAACTTGCAAGCACCAAGAGTGCAACGCATGCATCCTGTCACACATGTTGTCTATAGCCATGAAACGTGCTGTGATGGGAGATCAATTGGACTCATGCAGGAGTCAAGCAGATGATGCAGTCTTATGCCTAAAATCTGGAAAGCAGATTACAGGATGTGCATAAGAGCTGATCACTGCTATCATTTGTTAATGCGCTTTATCTTAGTCCCTAGTACTCAATGCTTTGCAGAGTCGAGTTCTGAGTGGTCATTCTAGTCCGACATGAATAGCTCAATTGCTGAAAAGTGTTATACTGCAAGCCCTGCAGTACAACTCGGTAGCACAGACAATTCCAATGAATCAAAATAGATGAATTGCTGTCTGGACTCTTCCTAGAGCCTGTGACTGGCAGTACCCATAGCATGACCAGCTGGCAACAGCTTGTTGGGAGCCAGATTTGCAAACTGACAACTGACAACTGACAAATGAACTTTAGAAAAAGTGACCTTTCAGCACTACACACCACAAACATGTATGTTGCCATGTGTCCTGGTCCTGTCAAACCAGCTAAGTGAAAACGTCACCGTCCTCAGTAACACAACATTGCTGAAATTGCCACAGATATATCCACTCTGCCTGCTGATTGAGGCAAGAAAAGAACCAACTTGTACCTAACGCAGTGGCTCTACTCAAACAAACCCAGACTGGCTGCGAGCAGAACAAAAAGAGCTGCTGCTGATGCAACTGATCGCAAGTTGTGCTTCCAGCCCCATGTTTGCAGCAGCTGTTTCACTCGAGGAATTGGTTCTCGCTCTGCTGCTAAAAGGGCTTTGTTACCAGGCAGCATGGAGACCAAGGTCCACATCAAACAGCCGCCCATCATCACCAGATTGACCAGGTGAGCTTGCTGCATGGCCTTTGACTGCCTGTGCAAGGTCACAGACGGAAATGTTGTCAAAGACCTTGTGGCCGATGCTGCGCAAGAGGTAGCTATGTAAATTGGCTGCAGGAGTGCTGCTCGGGGGTACGATTTGCCAAATTGCCGAGCGGCTTCTCGCAGGGGCACCTGCATTCTAGCTGGTTGCTCTACAAGACTGACATATACGGCCGCCCCGCAAAACAGGCTGGTGGCCATGATGGCCATCTGATCAAGCAGGAGTGCAAGTATTACCATCTTGCAGCTAACCAGTGGTCTGTAGCAACTTGCTAGTACCGGTAGTAGCAAGAATTGCTTCTTGGTTCTTGCAAAACTTACTCACGGTAAAATTGCTATCATATGTTTACGCAGCAATCTTCTGGTGCGATGAAGCATACTATATGATGTTGATGACCCTGCGCAACGGCTTGTCACTGCCGCGCGTGCTAGAGGTAGACCACGACATTGCTTGAAAGTTTCGCGCCGGTTGGGATACTGGTACCGTGTCCTGAATAAGATCAGCATGTGGTGATCAAGTCGGGTGTTGAGGAAATCGTGTGGCGACTGGGGTGCACAGCCATGGACTATTACCCACCCGAGCTAGTGACGCCTCCGCTTGCGCTCGTTGCGTTGCTGGGTTGTCCCGAGCTGCACAGCACGGTCGGAGAGTTCCTTAGGTCACAGCACCGACCACCCATAAACTCTATAGGACTGGCAGATCCGCAGAGCGCCTCAAGATTGTTTGGTAAGCCTGCTACAAGCAAGCATGTGCAATTTGTCTGGCCCGTAGCACTGGAATATAGACATGTTGCACTGCAGGGGAGCGCAAGAGCACAGTAACTTCACACACGCCTCCTGTGGACATCTTGAAGGTGGCCTGTCTTCTGGCTCTTACACCCATGCGACAGTCTCATATCCTCAAGATTTGACAACTCACTGATGTTTTCACAGGCAGATTGGTTTGCCAAGCACAGACAACGACGGCCTGCAGTTGCAGTGCTATTCCTGTCTAGGTGTGTGACGCGACACCTGATCGCTGCCCTGACATTGCTTGTTCCGAATGTTTCAAGAGCCAGGCTGGCACTTCCCTGCAGAGACTCAGTGTTGGGGGATCCTGCAAGCTGGTTGCGCAGCACACAGCAGGCAGATGCTGTCAAAGCAGCCACACGAGCAAGAGGAGCACGCGCCGTGATCATCATTGTGCAACATGCAAGCAGTTCAGACATTCCAGACGAGCGAGCTTTGCAGCTTTGCAAGCAGGCAGGCATTGACAGACGGTAACAAAACAAGCTTCATCTTGTGCATATCCCTAAATGGCTGATACAATCTTTGATGTGACAATGTCTGGACAAGCCTGCAAGCAGGAAGCACAAGGGTGTTTACAGATGTATTGTTCTGCACTTCAAGCATCTTACACTGCAGAATGTGTCATCCTTGTTTGCTCATGCTGCTCAATTCAAGCTGCACGGAAGCTTGTGCATGGCCCCAATCAGCTTGGCTACAATCGCTCAAAGCAATATCAGCACACATGAAAGCTTGCTCAGCAGCATTCCTGACACACATTTCCGCATCTCCCTGACCCACAAGCTAGTCAAGCTAGGCTTAAGCTCACATGAGCACAACAAAAGGACTGCTGAATCCTCATCAAGCGTTTTTACACAGCCACTGATGGGGTGACTGCATAATTTACAGGTGCCTGCTGAGTCTATGCTTGACAGACGTGGCCGGTCTGGTGAAGCTAGGCAGAAGCTTGCACGAGCAAGCTGGAGTGTTCTACTTGGACGAATCCAGAAGGATACTATCAATGCATGCTGAGAGGCGAGCGCCACCTCCAGAGCTCAATGCGCGTATCTCATTCAAGGCATGTTGCTGATTCCTGCTGGTGGGCCTATGCAGTGGCAAGAACAGCGGCCCGTATTGGATATCTGGTTGCATGCCAAACAAACGGCACTACGCCCATGCATGCGTCCCATTGAGATGTCTTGCTGATGCCATTTTGGCTCGTTTATTGCTTAGGAAATGCACAGTTGATCTAGCCTCTCACAAAATGCGGCATGAGCAAGCTTCCCAGAGTGCGCAGCTGCTTCACAGGATGCAGTGATCGTGCTCTTTCAGCTCCTTCTTCTGTCAACAGATGGCACATGACATGGGTGGAATGTACACATATCCTGTGTGCTGTGTTCTGCTTCATTGCTGTGCTGTGCTGTGCTGTGCTGTGCTGTGCTGTGCTGTGCTGTGCTGTGCTGTGCTGTGCTGTGCTGTGCTGTGCTGTGCTGTGCTGTGCTGTGCTGTGCTGCATGCAGCACCTGCAGACCTGAGCTTGCTGTCACCATTCATGCACTTGAGCTTCGAACACATCCCGTGCTTGCTGCTGTAGCAATTCGAGCTCTGACGCAAGCTTCATGCTACTTTTGCCCTTATTTTCTGTATCCAAATACGGGTCTGCACCAGGATTGCTTGCTGTGCCTGTATAATCATAACGTACGACGCAGGCAGGCGCATTGGCAGAGTTCAGGGCTGACTGGTCGACTGCAGTCAAGACATACCAGACTGCATACAGCCAGGTGCAGAAGGTCCCATTGGGCACTACTCTGCCGCTGCAGCATTGGTATGAGCTGACCTCTGTTGCGGAGCAGATGCACATCAAGGTGGGATGTCATCCTGATTGTAGTGCCACTACATTGGGCTGCGTTCAGATGCCCATTAAGAGCAGATGTCATCCTTGGTGTGCTACCATAAGTATGAGGCCGCTCTGGGCAACATATTGCCCAGAAGTGGGCATTGCATGGGTTTCATTATCTTGGTTGCTGTGCTGTGCTGTTGTGTCAAAGTGTTGGCATTGCTCAAGCCACTGACATGAGTACAGGTGCTAGTACTGTCACTTTTGCCCTGCTAATTGGTCAAAACTGTTGTATTTTATTTTGGTCTTTTACAAACTCCCAAAATGAGTGTTTTCAAAAATAAAACTTGATGATGTTGATGTTTTCCATGCAAACATCACAGCCAGATCCCTCACCTGAACGTGCTCTGTGCATCTGTGCAAAACAAATAACGTCACTATTGCCATGCTCATTGTGATCACCCACAAAGGTCAGAAACGGATGAAAGCGGTGAAATGGTCGCAGGTGGTGACTTTACTGTTGCACCAGCACCGCAGCCAAGAGGCTCTGTCTCACTTCCAGCAGCATCTGGCAGCCTACCGCCACCCCCCACCCCAGCTTGCACCCGTGCCCCTGGCTGCGGGCGCCGCCCACTGGGGGTGGGTGGGGCGCCAGTACCAGGTCATGGGGGAGCTCATGAACAGCCGGGTCGACCCCGCACATCTTCCTCCTCAGGTCTGAGTTGTGATTTTCTGGCCAACGTGAGTGTATACAAAATGGGCTGCTGTATATTTATTGGCAGCGTATGATTGGTGGTGATGCTGCACCGCCGCAATATTTAGTTTTGGGGAGACCATGAACACCGCTGATGATCTTGTATACCGTCGTCCTCCTCGGCTCGGGCTGCTGCTGTTGAAAGTACCCTTGTGATTGGTATATGCCACAATTGCTTTGAGATTGTGGCATGTGGCTTGCAGCTAATTTGTCTGTCCTGTGATGTTGCAGAGGGAATGCCACCCAGCATACTTCTTCCTCTGTGCTGCGACAGCTTTCATAGAGCGGCGGCGAGCAGCTCAGCAAGCCAGGGAGTCTCGCACCGCGAGTCAGGTCCAGATTCCTGCTGATCTCGGCCCTGGCAGGGCTGTGGGGCAGTTGACAGCACAGGGCGGTCGACGTCTCACAGATCCAGAGTTCCTTGCTTGGCTTGAGGTGCAATGACTCATCTTCCTCAGGCTCTGTCCCTGGCTGCACAATGTGCATGACCAGATTGGGATGGTCACAGTCCCTGCAGCATTCTTGGGCCACCAGTGTCTGCAACAGCCTGGAATTTGATTGCCTCACAGGTTCACAATCTCTGGCTTGGCTTGAGGTGCAAGGTTGTGCCACAGGCTATGTAGTACATGTAACAAGGCTAATCTGCTGCATTGTCCTCAGGCGCAGGAAGGACAGGTCAACCATGCCAAAGCAGCCATTGCTGTGCATGCAAGTGCAATCAGGCTGCTCAAGCTGATCTGCTGCATTGTGCTCAGGCGCAGGAACTACAGGTGCACCACGCCAAAGCAGCCATTGCCATGCTGACCACAGCCCATGAGCTGTACAAGAGGGGCTCACAGAGGGCCAACCGGCTCATCTACCACATCGGCGCCTTGCTGGCAAGGGAGCATCTTGCAACAGAGGATGTTGACAGTGCTCAGAAGCTGCTGCATTCCATTGCAGGTGAGCCTGCTGTTGTGGTCCTGCCCTGCCATGGCCTTGCTCTGTAGGGCTTTCATGGCCCTGCCCTGTCATGACGCTGCCCTGCGGTGCCCTGCTCTGCCTTGCCCTGCCCTACCCTGCCCTGCCGTGTCATGGTTGTGCACTCACAGATCAAGTTCAGGAAAGGTCTGGTATCTGCATTGCATTTGTGCATGTTCTTGGGCATCCATGGTGCAACAGAGGGTGCTTTGCAGGTCATGCTGCTGTCATCCCCCTGCTCCATGCCATGATGTGTCTTCACTCATTCATCCACCCATCTGACCGTCTGTCCATCCACGCGTCCTTTGCTCGTTCATGCATTCGCTCATTCAGTCGCCTGCCCGTCCGTCCATCCATTCATCCATCCATCCATGCATACATCCATCCATTCATTCATTCATTCATTCGTTCATCCCCCAGGGTCAGGTACAGACAGTCCATAATGCGCCTGCTCTGCACGCTGCTTGTGCAGTCCAGGTCACATGTTCCTTGAACATTTCATGTCTAGTTGTGTTGTTGCACTTTGGAGAGCTATAACCTGCATGCGCTACAGGCAGGTAAACCCTGAAACCTAAACTGCATGATAGGCAGGTAAACCCTGAACCCTAAACTGCAGACGCTGCTGTGGTCGCTGTCTTGGTGCTATGCCAAGCGCAGAAAAGGCTCAGAGCTGAGTAACAGCGGAACGCTGGATCTGCTGACAGTCTCTCTACCATCACGCTCTGCTATTATTTACACCCGTTTGGCATCAAATCTGCTGCAATCTCTGCAGTCGACTTTCAAAGTATCATGCATGTGGCCAGCTCCATTTGCAATGTGTCACTGTCTTACGCTTTCTGTACAGGGGTGTACAGGAAAGAGCAATGGGGGGTCCCTTTGGCAGCCGCACTGCTGGAGTTACGTGAATGTGCCCACCAGCAGAAGCAGACCAAGGCAAGCTTCATCAAATCGCTCACTCACTCACTCACCCACCCACCCATCCACTCACTCACTCACTCACTCACTCACTCACTCACTCACTCACTCACTCACTCACTCACTCACTCACTCACTCACTCACTCACTCACTCACTCACTCACTCACTCACTACAGTCAGGTATGCAAGATGTGTTCACCCATGACTAGTAGCTGATGTGCACATTGCCCCTGACACAAACTGGCAACATACAGTCATGAGCTGCAAAATGTGGATGCAAGCTCAGGAAGCCAACAGCACTTGCAGCTGTGCAGAATCCCTGAGCGCTGTTTGTCTCAAGCGATCATATGATGCTTTTTTAACATGTCATCTCACCTGCACGCCTTGTACTGCTCCTCCACCTGTGAGCTGTTGCTCTGACCTGCTGACCACAAACTGGTGCTGACGTCGAAGGGAAGGGAAGGGAAGGGAAGGGAAGGGAAGGGAAAGAACAGAACAAAACAGAACAGAACAGAACAGAACACAGCTGCATGACAAAGGCTGTGTGGTATGTAGGAGCATGTGGAATGCTCGCTGGAGCTTGCATGCCAGGAGCACTTTTTGGGGGACGCACAGAGGGGGGCCATTGCGCAGGCAGCAGTGGGTGCCCTGCAATCTAGGACACCCCCACCATCACTCCACACCTCGCCCAGGACTTCAGGTACATACACTTGTTCTCAACACACTTTCTCTGGAGCAAAGATGATTTGCCTGTTTGATGGTATGAGATGCTGCGTGCACAGCATTGTGCACCATTGCTTAGGCACCAAGGTAACCACTTCGTGATCCATGCTTTCAACAGCAGTAACCGCTTTCTGCCTCATGGATCAATGGTTTGTGACCGCTTTCTGGCCCACGCTGTACAGACTTGTAACAACTTTGAGCTCTATGTTGTCAAGGCCATTGATCACTTTATGCCTCATGGTGTAAAGGCTTGTAACCATTTTGTGCCTCATGGTGTCAGACTTTGTAATTGCTTTGCGCCTCATGTTGTCAAAGCTTGTGACAGGTATGCCATGATGATCAGCGCTGAGTCAGCAGTAATGCCCCTCTGATGCACATGGCAGTGGCCCAAGGCTTGCTTCCAGATTTCTGAGAAGAGTGCAAAAGTTCCTGCTGCAACTTGCAACACAGTCAACTTGAGGTCAAGAAAGGTTGATGCTGAGTGTTTACGAAGCATCATTGCACATCAAACGGTTTGAAATTGTCTAATTTGCACACCACTGCAGAGTCTGGGTGTGATTTGCAGACTCTGGTGAAATCAGTATTGTTTTGGAGCTGTTCATAAAACAGGTAGGAAAAACATCAGCAAATCATAAAAACAAGCTAGAAATCTTTTGACCTCATTTTAAAACAAAAAATCAGTCTGGGTGTGATTGCAGACTCTGGTGAAAGCAGGACTGGGCTGCCACTTGAGTTTCACATCCGGTCACCAAGCAGTGGCCTCTTCAGCTGTTTTGCCCTACAGTCAGGCTTTGCCCCTACAACACCCCTGCAAGACCCCGGGGCAGATGGTCTGGTCACATTTGGGGTTGCACTGTGGAGCACTCTTCCCATTGCCTTGCCCATCAGGAAGCTGGAGGTAGGCCACAATGAAAGGCAGCCTGCCTGCCTACTTACCCTGCCCATTAGGGGTAACATGCCAGCTATGCTGCCCACTTTTGCCTGTGGGCTTGCTTTCTAGGTAGCTGGGCACTGGCGGGTGTTCTTCTTTTGCTTTCCCACTAGATTCCTGTGCAGTTGGCTGTTCACTGCAGGCACCTCAACACAATAAGTTGACAAACTTATTAACTATGCTAATTGTCTTTGTATTTGCTATGATACACAAAACATGATTATGCACTATTCAGTTACCTTGTACAGTGTCTCGGTATGTGGTCAGTGTGATTGCCTGTTTTTGTGAATGGTGCAGGTAGTCACAGGGAAGCCCAATACACCTCACCTTCTATAATCAATGCCGCAAAGCATAATCGTTTCTTTTCTTCTCTTTCTGCAGGTGGTCTTCCTCGACAGTGAAGGCACATACCCTCAAGCAGCACAGCAACAAGATGAGCAAGCGACACTGCAGCAGCCAGGAGCACAGCAGCAGCTGGTATTGCACCCGCAGAAATGGGTCACTGCCTTTGTGGAGTGGAAACCACGGCGACCTGGCAGACTGAAGGCACAGGCAGTGATTGCTTACACAGGGGAGGCTAGCGCTATATTGTGGAGTCTGGAGCATGTATCACCTGGTATGCGTGTTTTCAGAAGATGTCTGAGCACATCCATGTTTACAAAGGCTGATGAGAGGGAAGTGCCCTGACATGAGCAAACTTTGAAACTTGACACTTCTCGTTTGACGTGCTGTGCATAGGCCACGCATACAAACCTCTGAACTGCTTGCTCTCTGAAGTCCTAATCAAAACTGGTGACAAGGGTTTACTTCATGTAACCACACTTGACGCTCTTGGCAAATTCTTAAAAGTGAGACAGCTCGAGACCTGCCCACAGTTATCGGACAGACATGGTCGCATTTCAACATGCCTTGATGGATTCCCACATCGTGGCTAGGGGTCAGGGCTTGTATATAGCCTTGATGATTCCCACATGCGACTCAATTGTGACCACAGACAGATCATCTTCCCAGCGAGCCTATCCTTCATTCTCTGTGTCCCGGACTAGTGATAGTGTGGAAGCACCAAATCTGGATCTGTGGTTTGGGTGCACCTGTGCGATGCAGAGTGCGCATGCGAGGTTGATATGTCTGATAAACGCTTGTGTTGCGGGCTGCAGAGCATAAGGTGGTAGGGCGGGCTGGAGCAGCCTTGTCAGCGCTTCAGAACCCCTTCATGCACACTCCCATAGCAGGCCGGATAGGACATATCCAGATTGATGTGCCGTCACATCACCAGCCACCCAAGCTACAGGTACTATTTCCAATCCCCCCCCCCTCCCCCCCTGGTACCTCACTCACTATGAGCATAGCCCTTCGTAGACATCACACATATCTATACTTACATTTCTGTCGAGCATCTGGCTGATCTGTGAGCTCTTTCAGTGCAACTTGAGCTGACATAAAGAGAGAGATATACTGTAAAAAAATAATATAGTAATACATAGTAGTACACAGTAATACATCTGCATGTATACATGTACATATATTCAGGTTGAACTCGAATACTGAAACTCTGAATACTATGTATGTTGTATCTCATCAAGTATCGTATTCTCGTTCATTATCATTATGCTATGTTGCATTATCTTGTGTGTGTGTACCTTGATACCATCAGAATGCTGAGGCATGCTGCAGGACACTCACAAACATGCAACCACCTCAGATGCGCTTGTATTAGTGCCAAAAGGCAAAATCTGTTCCTTTTCCTATTTTGCAGGTCCATCAGGAAGCCCAGTGAAGTCTAAACTCAGCCTTTGCTCAAATCAATGCCAAATGGCCCATTTTTTTGTTTCCCTGTTTTGCAGGTTCAAGGGGCTGGCTTTGCTATGGTGGGTGAGCAGATGCCCGTCTCTCTGGTCACAGCAGCAGCAGATGCACTCATGAAAGCAGACGTGGCTGTGAAGGCAGAGTATCTTGAGGGTGGCGGCCACTCTGAGCTGCAGATCCTGGTAAACAATGGAGATGGCACAACGCAACCATTACAGGTGCGTCGTCATAACTGTTGTGGACTCAAAGATGGATCTTATACTTATGGTATGGTTTACTGTATAATGACAACGTAAAACATGATGTAATATGTGACATGTAATGCAATATGACTTCACATATCTCTGTTTCCACAATTTTATATTTTCGACCATATGGTATATTAATAATCAGTACACAAACCTTGTGTGTCCTGTCATCTCAGGAAGCCTCCATGCACTTCCAGTCCTGTGCAATCACACGAGGGCATGTGCCAAGCACACATGTACAGCTCACAATAGTGCTGCCGCAACTGATTGACAGGACAATCTTGACACATTTTCATCGCAGGTGTTTGCTGGAGCCTATGCTGTTCATAATGCAGGTCACGTCTCGTACAAAAAGACTGCATTTGGTTAATTACTCAGACTGGGAGTATTCCTGGCAGGCAAGCACTGTTGTCAGCCTAGCATGCTAGGTTATTGTCCAATTGACATCTGCAGTATGCAAGTGTCAATTGGACAACGCCACAGAGACAAGCCTCCAAGTGTGATGACAGCTGTTGATTGGATATTGCAACACTGATGAGGCTGTGTGGACTGCAGGTGCCATTGCAGTTGCCTGATTTGGAGCAGGAGGGAAGCCATACAGTGCAGCTGTTGGTGCCAGTCAGCCGGTCTGGCCAGGTCCATCTGACAGCCAGATTGCAGTACCACACAGAGCAGGTCAGACATTGTACAATCTTGTATATACTACAGGCACAAGCGTAGTAACACTGTGTCCCTACTCCCGAAGAGCTGCTTCCAGTGATTCATGTTGTGCAGCCTGTTTCTTTTGCCATGATGTCAAAGTTGCCTTGTGATCAAGTACCGCACTCACAGACCAGGTCACACATGATGCAGCCATCTTCTGCTGTGGGTCAAGTGATCTTTGCAATCTCTTGTGTCTCATGTTGTGCACATGTAAAGCAACTTGTTGTGGGATGTAGCAGAGGTGAGGACCTCTGGGATCTGCATTTTCATTGTGCGGCTAAGTCAAAATGTTCATATGCGTACCTCACATCCTCATGAAGCAGCTGCAATTGCCAAATCTAGTCTCTTCAGATGTTTGGACATCTGTCACTCTGCTTGAACATACCCGTCATTGTGACTTCTAAAGTGCAATCTTTCATATGTGCATTGTACATTTTGATGAAGCAGTCGCCGAGTCCCTTCTGCTTGTTCACACGCATTGACATGCCGCACCTCCTACGCCGCATCACAGCTGCATTGATGCTTGCAAAATCTGCTCCACTGTTAACTTTTGCAAAAAAGGTTGAACATGCTGCCAAAATGAAGTGCAGAAGCGACATGCAGCTGCTGTTTGGTGTTGATCTTTGCCAGGTCTGACCCAATTGTCTGACCAAATTGTCTGACCACGCTATTTGGCAAACAGCCATTGGCTTTGTTTGCAGGAGTCGCCAGAAGTATGTCAGCAGCTGGCTGGGCTGGAGGTGGTTGTTGAGCAGCCCTTTACCCTAGACTGCCAATTCAGCGCTCCGCCTAGGGTTCAGTCAATTATGCCTCCTCAGCCAGAGCCCTCCCAATTCCTGGCACCAACTGCAGGTCACGCAGGAAACCCTAAGGCTGCTGCAACCCTACCCTTGGGGCCGCCAGCTGTCATGATTGCATGTATCACTGCTGTGGCGCCGTGCCAGGTACAACTCATCCCTTTAGGGTTTAGGGTAATCATTCACAAGAAATACTGATGTGAGCTGGGGTTGTCTCTTTGAATAGTAATCTGCATGCCTTTGTGTCAAACAGTGCCCAAGTACCTGATGAGCCAGGTTGCTCCACCAGTGAGTGGGACTTTGGAGATTTGGCTTTTCTGCCCCCCCCCCCTCCCCCCCCCCCCACTTCCCAGCACAATGTGCAGACTCACATATCTGCTGAGGTTTCAGTCATTTACACAACTCTTAACTGGGATTGGCCCAGCATGGCACAGCACAGCACAGCACTGCTGGACACCGCATTTGCCACATATAAATGCATGACAGATTATGGACATTTGGATTGAGGTCAAGAGACATCCATTCCTCTGATGTGTCAGCCAGGATCTTCTCTAGACTAATTCCATATAAGAGAACTGGTCAACCTCTGCAGGTCGTCATACACGACATACAAGTAGAGCCAGCCAGCAGTGGCAGCAGCCAAGCGGCGGTGGTGGCAAGTGCCACAGCTGTGGCGCCACAGAGGCGTGCTGCGCTGCGCAAGGGAGACAAGCACAGCTGCGTGCTGCAAGTGCAGGCTGATGCAGCTGGCAAGGACGTGCCCCTTGGGCACCTTCAGATTGTTTGGGCACGTGCAGGGTATGGCTGCTCTTTGTGCAGGCAGCAAACTGCTGTCATACGGCTGACGCTGGTCGACACCTTCTGCCTGTGCTGATTGGTGCCTCCTGCCTGTCCACCTGCGGCCAGTCATTGCCTTCTGCCTGCGCTGCCTTCTGCTTGTCTAATTGCGGCCAGTCATTCCCTTCTGCTTGGGCTGTGCAACGAGGTATGGCAAGCTTATGTCACTTGGCAAGGCTTCACAGCAAGACGTGCAGCAGGTGCATCAAGCAAGTATTTATGCTGTCTTGTTGCAAGGTCTGGTTTCAAAACGATTGCCAGGCCATGGGAGGAATTTGACACAGTGTGTGGAACACATACAGCCGTGCAGGCGGGCATGCATGCATGCGTGCGTGCGTGCGTGCGTGCATGTGTGTGTGTTTGTGTGTGCGCACGTCTGTCCCCCTTAGCTAAATGCACACAAGCTGCTACAAGGCATTGGCAGCAACATGACTCGTGTACCTTTCAGGTCCGCCAATCTATCAGAAGCAGTTGTGCCAAGCACTGTGACAACACGCCTTCCTCTTCCTCTTGTTAGGTTTCAGAAGCCACTCTTGCAGGTACTTATCTGCATCTCCCTATCTCTGGAGTTGGGCTTCAAGTTGTTGTCTACTTGTCCCTTGGCTGAGGGCATACAGCCACTTGTTCTGCAATTGGCTCTTGAGCTGCTTCAAGCTGCATGTGCATAAAGCTTTGAGCACAGTGCTTGTCCACACAATCTGTAATGCACTTACAACACAGAGGCCTAGCTACAAGCGCTATCTGGTTGTCTGTCTGTCTGACTGTACACTGCTTGGGCTGTCTGTCCAAGCAGCACATGTTGACCTACTACTTGAATTGCTTCACACAGCCAGCGTTGCACATGCAGGTCACATCCACGGGCATGATGAAGCACATTCTACACCCACTCCTGCATTTGCCTTGTCATCGATGCGCATTGTCATTGATGCGCATAGCCGTGTTCAATGTGCAGGCAAGCATGTTGCATGCGACAGAAGTGACAGCTGGGTTACCGTTTGTGCTGAAAGTGACGCTGCAGAGCCACGCGCCATTGCTGCAAACTTTGGATGTGGTCCTGAAGGACTCTACAGGCTTTGTCACCTCTGGTCAGTGCTCATCCTATTTTTGCATGCTGACTTCCAATCTGATGTGCTGGGCTGGGCTGGGCCAGGCTTTGCTAGGCTGCGTGTGCTGTGCTATGCCGCGCTGTGCATGAGCTTCCATGCCCTACCAAGCAAGCTGCTGTCTGTGACTTGATGTAGGGCAGGGCCATTATACTGCCTCCTCTTGACTGACCTGGCATTTTTGGGGTTGATCGAAACGGACCTTTTCTCTTTATTCGTTTGAACATCTGGATGTTTGGCGCGTCATGAACCACAGCATAATTGAAGCTTGGCTGCCCCTATGCAGGTCCCAGGAATGCATCCGTTGCTGTCCTGCCTCATCAAGACTCCGTGCTAGCATGGCAGATGGTTGCCTACAGCTCGGGCTATCATCTGCTTCCCCAGATTGAGCTGACATCCCGACAGCACTCTGTGGTCCTGAATGCTTCCCATGGCAGAAGAGTGCATGTGCTGCCAGCAAAGCTGCCCACTGAAGTTGTCATGCAGGGTCAGTCCAGTGGCTTAATGCCTTCTGGTGTAGATAATCTAGCTAGCAGCATGTCGCAGCTCACTACACAGTCAATTTTGGTATGAACTGAGTTGATGTCATAAGGACCAATCAGCATTATTTCTTGACATGTTCAGGTCCTGACAATTGTCAGCCCCAGCATGCTCCACATGTACAAGAATACAGAAACAACATCAGCGACAGCCCCCATAAACCAATGATGTTTCTGTGGAGCATGCTAGGGCTTGTCAGGGCCTAAGCATATGAAGCCTCCAGGCTGTTTTTTTGCATTGCCAGTAAGGCAGAAACTAATTTGGATACGGTTTTGAGGGTTGTTTCTGAACTTGATGTCGTCCAACATCTGCCATGCCTGCAACAGCAATCTTTCTATGGCAATTTCTCTTATCCTGCATCACCTGAACGTCGTGACCTGAACTTCGTGATATTCTGTCGTCTAACAGAAGACTGCTTGTCGTTGTTCATGCGTTCACTACACAATGCTGACTTTACGTGAGTCGCGCACTGACTTGTATGTATGTTGCAGGATGAGCTGAAGCTCAAGGAGGCTTCAAGCTCAAACTGACAGGTGCATCATATCGTAGTTTCACATCAACGCGGAGTGATGCCAGTGGCGAGACTTGTGGGGAACGATTATCTTTATATGCGGAGGCTGAGCAATCAGCGGCCTGCAACAGCAGTACAAAGCCATGACTTGATCCAACTTCCTGTTCAGCAGATGCGCAACCCATACTCGCGCTCGGAATAAAAGTCCTTCTATACATACGCATAAAAACATTAGAGTAGCAGGCGTGACGCGAAAGATCGATCGATCGACCCCCGTCGCCAGCCGATTTTGGAATGAAGTTACATGCATTCCTTGCCCAGGGCTGGGCATTGCGCGGGGAGAGAAAAAAGCAAAAAATTGTGAACCCCAAAATGCAACAGAATTTTGTCGGCCGTTTCCCTTTTGCATTCTCTCTGGTGCGACTGTATACAAACGTTTCGCATGTGAGGCCACCGCTAGAGAAGTAGACTGGATAGTCCCACAGGTTTTGCCTATGATAGATCTAGAGTAACATATTAAGTCGGAAAATTGCACTGTGCCACACTTGCACGTTGCCGCTTGAGGCTGTCCAGAAATTCCGCGCTTAACAGCAATATTGCACTGCTAAGGTCGCATGCACAGTCATCTCTGTATAATTATAAAGAGTAGTACAACGCAACTGCAGTCTTGACAGCAGCAGCCATATGGATTTTTGATTATATGCTTACGTGCCTATATCACTAACGATGTACTTGATTGCAATTACAACAAGGTTTGTATCAATTGATTTGCAAATTGCTTGTATGGTAGGCTCTGTTGTACAGAGTCTGAGCGAGTAGATGCTCAGCTGAGCAACAACAATGTGTGCCACTTACATGCTTGATCCGATAAGCAAACATGAGGAATTGAGCTCAGGACTGCCAGAGCATACCACATGCAAAGAAACTAGCCAGCATCCCACACTTGAGGCTCTGATGCCCTAAACTCGAGGATCTACATTGCACAATGCAAGATTTGTAAAGAGCAACGTTGTATTGGACTGACCAACTGTAGCTAAGCAGCAAATAATATAGGCCTGCAATGGTGCTGGCAGATGGCACAAGTACAGGCATTGCAGCATGCCTCTAGGTCTCATCTGATGAAGACCCTGTGCTGACTGATGTCTGAACTTCTGCGTTTGATGCCTTTGTGTTGGCCAGCTCTGTTATCTCCCCAGCCAGTCGCAGCTGAAAAAGGTGGTCCAACAAGAATCCGCCATGGGTGGCTGTGGGATGCACAATGAGCTTGACATCCAGGGGTGATGCTTTCAACTGAGCAACAGCCAAATCCAGGGGGACTAAAGAATCATTTTGGGCAAACACCACTGTTGTGGCTTTGGGCATATCTTGCGGCCACAACATCACAGAGTGCCAGCAGAACTTGCGGCAGAAAGTCTGAAGAAAACAAAGGAGTCAGAGAAGCCTGCATAGCTGAGATGAACTGAAGCGACTGGGGCAACATGTACTGCATCTCCGGTAACGGGCAGATTGTGTCCTGTTCACAACAACTGAATCATAAGCCATACAATGGAAACTTGGCCAAACAAGCAGAACCACAGAAGTCTGCTGAAAACAGATCTGTCTTTGTTTATGAGTGGACACAACACGCACATGAGCATCAGCTGTACTCCATGCTGTATGCAGCAGATCCATATGCTGAACAGGGGGGCTTGCAGTAAGCTGGACAGACAGACAGACAATCACCAAAGAAAGGCCCAAAGTGCAGCAGGCTTAACATGCAACTGGTAAAAAGGCAAATGCACGAGTCAAGAGTGGGCAAAACAACAGAGTCATATCAAGAGCAAGGAAAGCATTGTGCACCATACTTTCTGACCAAGCCTCGTTGTTTTTGGCAGAGGCTTTGGTATCAAAATCCTACAGCATGCATGGCTCCAACCATGATGCAAGCTTGTCAATGCGTGTAAGTTAACTGACAAAGCAGGACCTCATTGTTGGTCAACTGACTGCTGAAACAGGACCTCACACAGAGCGCTGTTCAGGGCTGTACATACCTGACCCTAGGGGAAGACATGTGTGCAATAAATCAATGAACGAGTGGACTTTGTTTGAGTGCAGCTGATAGCTGTTGTGACCCTCTTACATCAATGAGAAGGCAATGAAGGCTTGCTGACCCTTTGAATCACTAAATGGGAAAGGAGCGCATGCAGGAGTGAAAGGCCAACCTCTGCGACCATGAGGTCCCGGGAGAAGATGAAGCGCAACAGGTCCATGAAGCCGGTGGGGGTGGTCAGCAATTTAGAATTCCAGGTGGGAACCTTGTAGATGAAGGAGTGCAGCAGCTGAGGGCAACAGGTCATCAAGCACACCGGGTCGATCAGCATCTGCATGCAGGGCCACTTCTGAGCAGGGCTGGTTCAGACTTTGACTCTTATAGCTAGGGGCATTGCCACCTAGGGCTGTTTCAGCATTGGGGCCATTGCCAGATTGTGGGTCATGAGGCATATGCATGCAAGATGGTTGCAATTGGTGTCATCCACACAAGCAGTGTGTCAGACTGGGGATAACTGCAAGCTAGCACGCAGCATATCAGCTTTTTTAGGTACAGCTTGTTGTACAGCTTGATGTACAGATTCAAAGCAGCTGCCATGTTTTTCATCTGCACTCTGGCATATAGCAACCAACCAACCTTTGCTGAGTGACACAAATGTCGAGTTACGCCTCAAGCACGCATGCCTGACAAACACATTTACAAAATGCAAAGAGAACTTACAAGAAACATGTTTTCATCGTGCACAGCGTAAAGCAAAAATCATCCATTCTGTGCAAGCGACATTGTCAAATCACTGGCAAAGATGCTGATGATCAGCACGCACACCCTCTCAGACAGTTTGCTACCTGACGACCCTTGCGTGCATTCACAAGCATACTGCAAAGGCTGGATGTGTCTATGATCCAGGCTGGATGTGTCTATGATCCAGGCTGGATGTGCCTATGATCCAGGATGTGCCTATGATCCATGTGCCTATGATCCAGGATGTGCCTATGATCCAGGCTGTGCAAATCAGATCATTCTTGCGAGCATGTATTTAAGATCCCATCTACAAGAAAGGAAGGCTAAAACACTGACCAGGGATTGCACCATGTCTGGGTGCATCTGGCAGATGCGAGATGCCACAAAGGTGCCATAGGAGTGGCCCACAATGCAGGCCTGGCTCCAGCCATGCTGGCGCACAAACTCAGCCACAGCATGCGCAGCATCATCAACTTCGCCAGCTCGCCAGCAGAAGCGCAGAGAGATGAAACCGAATTCCATCAGGATGATGGGATGTGAGGATGCCTGGTTGAACAGCATCTGCAGGAAGCGGATGTATGGAAACTGCAAGCAGCAAGTCACACACGAATCAGCCCAGAAGGTGACAAATACATGCATGTACGTGACTTACATAACATGATTAAATGTTGAGAGTGTATCACGATAATACACATGATTATCACATAGTATGCAATTGCATTGGTGCATGGAAGTGTGAGTTATCAGACACACTGATATCGCGTGTTGCATGGCAGTCCATGCCATGCACTGAACACAGCATCACGCCCAGGTACAAGTCAGACAAAATAGCAGACATGGTGGCATTGCACATAACCAGTGGAAGCTGTCGGCAGACACAAGACAAACAAGCGCGACAGCACAGCAAGATGACACTGATCACAGTCTGCTTATAGTTCAGGAACACAACCCCTCAGCATTGCATTGCATTGTCATCAATCAATCAATCAATCAATCAATCAATCAACCAACCAACCAACCAACCAACCAACCAACCAACCAACCAACCAACCAACCAACCAACCAACCAACCAACCAACCAACCAACCAATCAATCAATCAAGCAAGCATTTTCATGGACACTTTGGACACATGATAACACGGTGCGAAGACTAGTGCACTAACACTGCGTTAACATTGGATTGTGAATGACATCACAAATCCCAATCGTAAATTTACACATGCAATAGCGTGCATTGTGAACAACATCAGAAAGCTCACCAGTCCCCAGCCTACTCCATGTAGGAACACTATGGGCCGGGTCAGTGACACCAGCCTCACGGCTGTCTCCCCCAATGAGTCATCACCGACTTTGGAGACTTTCGGCAGGTCTGCAATCTGGATGGATGGATGCTTGATCCAGAATGAGATGCTCTGCATGGTAGTACAGACTGGTTGGCTCACTTGGCAGCTACATGCAGAATTTGCAAAAGCCATGCATGCACATAAATCAGTATGTGCAGTCAAGAGCGGTAACGAAGGTGCTGACAGCAAAGGATATTGTCTCACACGTTTAGCACAAGACCTGCATTGGTAAGAGCCATAGCTTGCCAAGAGGCTGCCAATGTGGTATTGAGGGGTGAGCATTGCGCTTGCTGCAACAGTGACAGTTATGCTCAGATGCTTACCCCTTGTTGTACGCGTTTGAAGCCCACACAGCAGAAGAACAGGTGCATACACACTCCCCATATCTCGCTGATTACATACACCAGCAGCGGCTTGTGGAGTGTCCTGCAGGATGTGCAACACATAGCCTGACTGCATTCCTTATGTGCAATACTGTGTTCTCTTTCCTGCAAGCTCAAGATTGTCCAGATGGGAAACCTGACAAGATGATGCAAGAGAGGTCTGTTAGGCAGACCATGAAGCCGAATGGAATGTGCATGATGCATAGGTTGAGCACATGTCCAGCAATATTTGCAGACTTATTGGATGGGGGTAAGCACTCTGCACATACCCTTAAAGACGACATTCAGGCTTTTAGGATGTAAGATTCACCAAGGGACAAAAGGAAGGGGCATGGGAAGGGGAGAGAGGGGGGGGGGGACGGGAGAGGGGGGAA
>JAABUP010003689.1_pt1 | contig 26692 bp, 33 predicted proteins | sample 5559201 | NCBI WGS metagenome assembly JAABUP01 (sample SAMN10711887, study PRJNA513373) | rock metagenome | isolation source: Antarctica rocks | place: Antarctica | reverse complement strand
TAGCGACCCTCAAACCATCATGGACGGGAGATAAGTCAAGAAATACACAGACCAGCGTGACGGGGTCATTTACGCGACTCGCTGATGTGACAGACTTGGAAACCCGCTGAAGATCGACTCATTAGATTTCAGATTGCGAGTTTCAATTATTGGATCAAGCTGCATTGCCCGGATCCTCCCGAGTATGTTGTGCTCTTCTCACCCTTGGAACAGAACGAATTAGCGATATCGAACAGATTCCACTATGCCAGTAGCTTTTCTTCTTTGTTTCTAGTAGACTCCGCGGTGATCGGCCCCTGGAGGCCATGATTCATAGTGACACCTAGTTTTTTCATCGCGTACGACGACACAGCCCAACTGTATAGTGAAGACAGGCTCTCCAATCGCATTTTAAGCTGGCGAACCTTGGAGGCCACGGCCTGTCTTCTATGGTAGAAGTTGCGGTTGCGGAATAAGGGTAGCGATTTGTACTCTTCGAGCAGCCTGCTTTGCGAGAAATGATTCGCGTACATGATGCCTAACGTCAGCAAGCTCTGCTAGCCTAATAATCGTAGCCTGCCATTTTATCTTGCGTGAGAATCCAACCTTTCCGTCGAATTTCCCTCGCCTCACTGCTTGCCAGCACCTTTACAATCACAGCCTGGGAAAATTCGCTTGTAAAACGATTGCAAAGCATCAAAACTCTCTCCACCTCTTCATCACTTCCCACTACAATGGAAGGCTCGAGCGTCAAGTTGGGGGACTTCGTTCTCCTGGACGATCTATTTAAACTACGCGCTGCAGACCCAGTGCAAGTCCCACTCATAGGAATACCGAACCCCCAAGCGAGTGCCAACAATTTCGAGCTTCTGACTGGTAAAGATATCAACGATTTTGTCAACCGAGCAGCAAAGTATTATGAAGAATCAAACCTCCGCGTGGTGAGTTTGTCCCCCCCATGCCTCAAGCATTTCTTACTCGAAGTAATTCTTCTCAAAGAGCTCTACGCGGACTGTCGCTGTCATCGGGCCCTCGGATCTTGATTGGATAGTTTCTGTGTTTGGGTTGGTAAGGGCTGGATATACAGTCCTTACGCTCTCACCTCGGCTGTCACCACCGGCAATCCTCAAACTCCTCGATGAGACACAGTGTCGCTGTCTTCTATACAATGGGGTATCCTACCTCAACATGGTCGTAGACGCAGTCAGCGCGCAAGGCACCATTCAGTCTTTACCGATTCTTAATCGAGGAGGATATGAGTCCGTTGAAAACGTCGAGCATTTTCCCTCAAAAGATGTAAACAGGAGCGAAGAGCAAAATAAGGTTGTCGTCGTCATGCATTCTTCGGGCTCTACCGGACTTCCAAAGCCGATTTACACCACAAATAAGCGCTACACTATACCATCTTTACCTGCTCCAGGTACCAAGGACATGATAACTTTGCCCCTGTGCGTCCATTGCGATCCCGGAAACTTCTTGGCTGATTGGTGGTAGCTACCACGCATTCGCTTTCACCGTCTCCGTTCAGAAGATGTATCGCCGCAGAACGATCTTCTATCCCAATCCCTACTTAGCTCTTACGTGTGAGAGCCTGACTCTTGCAATTGATGGTGCCCGGCCGTCTGTATTGAATGCCGTTCCTTACGTTCTCAAACTTTTGGCTGAGGAGCAGAAGGGCATCGAAGCCATGAAATCTTGTGAACAAGTGATTTCAGCAGGTAGCCAATGTCCTGATGAACTCGGAGACAGGATTGTGGATCATGGGATCAATCTTGGTACTTATTTTGCATCGTAAGTCATGGAGACAATTCCTTTTGGCTCTGAATGGAGATTCACAAGAGTTCACAGAACTGAGACGGCCCTTCTTGGTACTTCACTAGACAGGCCGCAGGGGGACAATGCTTGGGCATACATCAGGCCATCACCAGGACTGCTGAGACATATCTGGCCTAAACCACTTGGTGAAGAAATGTTCGAGTTTGTCTACCTTAAAGAGTACCCTTCACTGGTCACCAGTAACTCAGCAGAGCCGCCTGGATCTTTTCACTCTAAAGATATTTTCTCTCCGCATCCTAATATCAAAGACGCTTGGAAACATGCCGGTCGTATTGATGATCGAATCACCCTTATGAATGGTGAAAAGGTTCTTCCACTATCCATGGAAGGACGGGTTCAGGAACACCAACTAGTAAAGACAGCAGTCGTCTTTGGAATCTCGAAGCCCATACCCGGACTCCTTGTTTTTCGTGCAGAAGCTGCAAACTCAATACCGGACGATGAATTCATAACAATTATACAGCCCACTATTGAAGCTGCCAATTCGGCTGCTGAAGGATTCGCGAAGATCGGTCACGATATGATTGTACCCATGGCTGCAGGGGTCGAGATTCCTATGACAGACAAACGGTCCATAATTAGAGCGCAGATATATCAGAACTTTGCATTGGAGATCACAAATGCTTACGACAAAGCAGATGGGATCCAGGAAAATGGTCTCAGACTTGACTTGCCTGCCTTGGAACAATATTTGTTGTCGGCGACTGAAAGTGTCATCGGCGTTCGACTGTCCAATACTAATGTTGACTTCTTTAGAGCCGGTATCGACAGCCTACAAGCAATTCAGCTGCGAACAAAGATCTGCAAGGACTTGTATCTTGGAAGTAATGGCAAGAAGATAAGCCACAACGTTGTCTTCGAGACCGGTACTGTCAAAACGCTCGCACGATACCTATACGGGCTGTCTCATGACGAAGACATTGAGGAAGAAGATCAGGTCAAGGTAATGACTCAGATGGTTGAGAAATACTCTCAATTCAAGGAACGTACTCCTGACTCGAATATTGGGCTAGAGCTGCGTCCTAGTGTAAGTTTTTCGGGAATATAGGCTGCGAAATTCTCATCCGTTCTCTTTACAGGTCCTTCTCACTGGGGCTACTGGAAGTGTGGGCGCACATGTACTCCGTCACCTCCTCAACCACGATGGAGTAGCGAGGATTTTTGTCTGATTAGAGGCGAGGACCCGATCTCAAGGCTTCGGATGTCAATGGAGCGAAAGGGACTTTCAGCGCCCGATCCGTCTAAAGTTACGGTTCTGACAAGTGACTTGAGCCACCCCGATTTTGGTCTTCGTACAGAGGATTATCACGACATAACGTCGCTGATTACTCATATCGTTCACTGTGCTTGGCCTGTGAACTTTCAACTCGGCATTCGCTCTTTTGAACCGCACATCGCTGGAGTCTGTAACCTTGTCAACTTATCCTTAGCAGTCCGGACTGCTCAACCTGCGCGATTCATATTTTGCTCCTCGATCACTTCCGCGATGGGTCGACTTGCGCCAGCGCGTATCACTGAAGCCCCCATTACGGACCTTGCATTCAGTTCAAGCCTCGGCTATGGCCGTTCGAAGCTGGTCGCTGAACATGTGATTCAGAGAGCGGTAGAAACTGCGCACGCGAATGCAATAATATTGAGAATTGGTCAGGTTGTTGGCGATCAAAAGCATGGGTCATGGAGCCAGGACGAGATGATACCAATGATTGTTCGTAGTGGCTTGATGATGAGCTCACTTCCATCACTAGATATGAAGTGTGAATGGCTCCCTGTTGACACACTCGCCGAGACTGTCTTGGAACTTTCCGGCTTACAAGTACCTTTGCCTCTGGAACCCCGGGAAGACGCGAAGCAATCCGATCCGCGAAGGATTAGTGGAGACATGAAGGCCTGCGGGCTAGGCAAAGACAATTCCCAGGCTCAAGGCCTGGTCTACAATGTCCGTTCACCTCATACTTTCTCGTGGACGGACGATTTTCTCCCCACTCTCGCCGGTCTAGGATTCAAATTCGATAGTGTGCCTTTCACTCAATGGTTGAATCACCTTCAATCTCTTCAAGAAGATCCTAAAGAAGTCTCAAATAATGGAAGTGCTGGAAGCGGAAGCCTTGCGATCGATCCCAGCCACAACCCCGCAATCAAATTGATCGAGTATTTAAGGAACGGGTTTCATGATGACAGCAGATACACTGTCTTTGAGATTACAGAAGCGCAAAGAAGATCTGCAGCATTGCGGAATGCTCCTATGGTGGTGCAAAGTGGACTTGTGGGTCTCATGGTCAAGCGGTGGGTATCAGATTGGACGATGACGGATGGCCGCGTTTTGAATTGAAACGTGGAGATTGGTACCATGTAGACAGACTCAAAGACTGAGACAATATTGCACACCGCTGCGACATGCAGGACTATAACGGCTACAGCCGCAGTAGATTATCCCTTACTCGATTCGGGGGTTTGCCTAAAGTCGGGGCGTAGTGGACAACTTTTAGGGCTATCTCGAGCCCCGAATGACCTACTGAGTACTGACCTAGCCGTAAGGGTTGTTGAAATATGAGGAGAAGTTGAGGTCTCATGGGTGTGGAATCAATTGATTGAGTTAGTTACATAGAGAAGAAAGAGAAGTATTAGGGGGGTGCCAAGACGCTAAATGATATTAGGTAATCTACTAATAAAACTAGGGATAGTTAGTAGTATATAGGGCTGAATTCCAATAAGGGACAATTTTTTGGCATTTGGCTACCGATTGAAAATTGTCCTAACTTTCGCGTCCTATATTGGCCGACTATTTTGACCTAGATAGATGTTATGGTTCACATTCTTATACAATCCATGGTGCTCGCCTTTACATGCCCGGTCTTTCTTTCCCGTTATATCTTTGATGTATCAGCGCCAAGTGTGAGCGAAGGTACATATTCCAATGGCCTTCGAGATCAAGAAATACTGGAGTGTACTTTGTACTATCCGTGAACAAAAGCCACCGGAGAAGGGGCCTTCAATTGGGTGCTCTCAATAAGCATTGAACCTTGAATAACACTCAACGCCCAGCTTGAATTTCCATTTCGAGCCCTTGCGTTTCGGGAAGAGCCTTAAAAGTCCACCCTGGAAATGGAGAGGTGTTAGAAAATTGGTCGGGCAGAAAGGGGATGAGATTTCGCGGATCGGGATTGCTAATAGTCTGAAGATCTTCACAAATGATGAGTGAGGTCGCTGTATGAAGGATTAGGCCAAGATATAAAGGTTCCTCTCTGAGCTCGTTTTCTAGCACCTCGTCTACCACGTCTTCATCTTCTTGTCGATCATCATCGTAGTCGTTGTCGTCGTAGCTAATTCCGTTAGAAATCAAAATGTATGGACGAATCATGCAATAATCATGAATTTTGCAATGTGCAGCTTGCCAGAGGGCGAACGTACTGCAGTTATTGGACTACATAGCAAATTAAGGATTCGATATTCGCGTCCTAGGCAAAGCATCAAAAACAATCACCCCGGAGACAAAAAGATGTTCGCGACTGCCCGACACAACGGAGACTAGAATGAACCATCAGCACACTACGTCATCCCCGAGTCGAAATTTGAATTATCAAATCTGCCTGAACCCAGAATCGAACCCAGAACCCTGGGAAAATTGGACTAATGGGAAGGTAGTTTCTTAGGTCAATCGCTGATTTGATGCAGCAAGATGTGAAACTTGGGTCAAACCCTTTTGGGGATGATGCAGCAAGGTTGATCTAATCTTGGGTCGATCGAATGATGCAGCAAGTCTACCACTGAGCCATTGGGCCTTTTACCGATTATTGGGATGGTGTTGATTTGATATATATATTTTATTTGTTTGATCAACACTACCAATTTTGAACTCATTGGCAACCCACTATGATTTACAGTCGATCGGTTTCTTTTTCTGTCTCGACTATATCGTATCATGCAAGAGACTTAAGATACATATCATCAAAAATGAAATTTCTGCCAAAATCATTCGCTCCTGTAGCTCCAGTGATTGGCCATTATCCTCAGAAGGGTCTCGTCTTATTCCCCCCTGTCACGACGGCGTATATTCTGTCTCGCTGTCATTTCGTACCCCAATCTTTCTATCATCAATTCCATGGCCTGTTTTGATGATTTGAAATTTGTTGTTCGCCTGATTTGCAACTGTAAAGGAATTGCCCGGATCGCGATCTCCTACCCTCGTAAAGACGCTCGTATTCCTGCAAAGCTGAGCGCTTGATCTCGAAGTAAGCTAGCAAGTCCGGCATCCTCAATCTGGAGCAGAAGATCCTGACGCGCTGTGGCATCGTCTTTGAGGTTATCAACCGCAGACTTTGCTAAAATGAAGAGTAAATACCAAAGGTACTCTGGGTCAACACCTTGATAGCAGCTGAATTCTGGATGCTGGTCCTGCTACCCATCATCAGAATATGGTCAGAGTAAAAGGATGAGCATCTTTGGCTGTTCAGATGCGAATCAGTTTGTAGGACTGAATGCTGATCTGAGTCGAGTTTGACATCTGCTGGTATAGAGTGAAAGTTCGTCAATGGGAACGTCATGGGAGCCCTGGTTGCGCATTGTCAGAAATACTCGTAGTTAGAAAGAGCGATGCCGTGTTCGAACCTAGTCAGTCTTTCCCCCTTTCTCATGCATTACAACAATCAAGTTATTACCCAGCTGCAGCTGATCTAGGAGAGCTCCGTTTTCATTGATCAGCAATCTACGATCATCGAACATAGGCCAGTCATTGAAATTGACCTATATTAAATAGTTGAGAATCAAATCAACAACTATATCACTTGCGTCCAGACCGGGAGGAGGACAGCCCCATCAGCCGCACGATCAGCAATGCGCTGAGCGATAGTGGGCGCCGTCTGATGGTGGTGTTGGTGGGTCATTTTTTATGAAAAAGAAAAAAAAAGGAAGAGGGCTTTTAGTATCGTTTCTCCTATGTTATGTGTCAGCCAATGCTAATTAAGATGTATATCGCTCTAGCATAAACCACAACTTACAATCCCAAGATTTTTGAGCTGACAGTGATGGATTTGGAAAAATTCGTTCTTCTCTTTGACCGTCAGCCTCGGAGGAACCACATCAATCAAGAAGGTATCTCTAATTGCTTGGTTGCACGGAAGAGAATCGGCAAGGCGCATTGTAGCTCCATTCATTTGAGCGGATTCTTGAACCCTACGAATCCTTGCCATTCCAGGAGAGTCGCTCCAGTGCGACAATGTCTTGACTCGCTAGTATTGCCAACATAGACGTGGAACATCTGCGGGACTACATTGGATATTGTGAGTCTCACTCCTGCTCAACAGATCACCACTCCATCTGTACCGAGTATCACATTCCTCCCACCAGGCCTAGTGAGAAGCAGATCCCTTTTCGATGTTTGAAAGATGCAATATTAGCGAACAAGCTCTCCAGAACAACACTTGCCTCTCAAGTCCTGTGCGCATCTAAGCCATCCTTCATGCAGATCCATCCCGTTACAATATCTTCAGCTCTTCAAGAAAGGACCTACAAATGATCTCAGAAACATCTGAGACTTTGGGAAACAGCTTAGGGAATCCATGCATAAATTATTCCATTATAATAGTCGACCTCGAATAGTACCCTTGGACGATGATCTCACTTCTCACTTCTGTGTACCCGTGATTCAATATCTAGTCGATCCTCCTTGCGTATGATAACAAAAAGTAACGATACTGTGGCTTGATAAGTATATGCTCTAAGATACACTGTAGAGATGTGGAATAGGGGAAAGATCAAAGTATGGTGTACATGTGATTTTGTCCTCTGAACTGTAATCTTCGAATTTATCGGAAGCTGTCATTGTTCCCTCAGCTGCCTCGAAAACAACAACGCGGATGCTATCGTAGTGTGTGAGAGTTTGGGTCTTGATTTCTTAGTCAGCAATCGAATGGAGACGAGGTTTGAATTATTGAAAAATAAGGTCTGCAGGACGACCAGGGTCTCCATTGTAGCGCTTTTGGTACCTTTTGTCCTCGCAAAGTGGATACACAACAATCTCAACTGCCACCCTCACACCAACAATTGACACAAATGCACTGATACTGTTGCTACTCGACCGGCAGATCGAGGTTCGAGGGCTCGAAAGCTAACGCGAGGGTGACTAAGATCGAGATTAGCTGTTACCAGCGTCGAAGAATGCCGATACAGCGAATTCAACATCTTTATCCCATCTGTTGGTAGGATTCGATTCATCATTATTTTTCATTGGTAGTCTGTTCCAGCTCCCGAATGCTCCGAAGGCGTCACAGCTCCATCCAATCGATTCTCTGTGGATGAGATTGGGTCATTTCAAAACGTCAGGATACAATTTTTGAAATTTAATGCAGCTGCGGTAAGTTTCATGCCCAATTTTTCAGCAATATGATGATTGTAACAATGAGCGTGGTCTTGTCGACAAAGATTCTTGCATGATCGAAATAGGATGCTTGACTATCTCGATGTACCGGAATGCCTGTCTTCGAGACTTTGACAATCGTCCTAATCCGTGGTCTTCAGTTCTGGCTTCTTGAGCAGCCAACCAAGCATACCCCGATTTCTGTTGCATGTAGATCGCGAGCGCAGAAGCAGCGTCTGAACACGACTTTCCCGCGAGCTATGTCCTCATTGTCTTGGAGACTAATAAAATTAGTAGCTTTACGAAGTTCCTCAGGCTTAAACTATTCTGTCTCGTGCCTTTCGGTAACTGTTCTGCACAGTTCGAGCTCAAGTACCTCAAGATGACTGGATATCGCCAATCGATGACGTTGGAATTCCTCATACGTGATGAGATGGTCGTTCATCTTGACGATAAGAGGAGGGGAGGCCCATTAGGCTGAGCATATGCCAACTGAATTTGTTTCATGCTCGTCAACTTAATCATTGTCCCTTTAGACGTCCATCTGGGCAAGTATCAGACCAAAGTAAAAAAAGAAAGACCACACAAATAGGATCGCCAGAGCACAAGTCTCGAAACCCGGAATGAAATGATCAAAGTCCTGCTCAACTTCGATAGCGTAGCTGTAGCGCCCACTTGATTCCTGCTACCCTTTCTCAGCGTCTGAGACCAAAGCTCTTACAGATGCCCAGCGGGACAAGAACGACGCAAGAGTTCAAGAATATTGTTGCAGGGCCAGAAAAGGGCATGTGCGGAGGTTCGCTGTCTTCCAGGAATGACGGCGGCACGAAATCTGATCCAGGGGGCGTCCATTCATCCATATGGCGGATGCCAAATACCTCACTAAAGGTGTGACCCCGTAGGATCACCGAGGATGCTGCAGAGCCAGGGCCAAATTGGCCCCCTCATGCGAAGTAACGCACTGTGCTGGATAGTTGGTGATACGAGACAATGAGCTCTCAAAGAAAACCGTTTGATCTCAGGAAAAATTGTATAAACTTCGCAGTGTGAAGATTTCCCATAATTCAAGAAGGTCAGCAAGTCTCATATCATTGGAGCTCCATCCACCAGACGTGCTTGGGATTCCACTTATCGGAGTCTCGAAATATTGAAAGTAGTGCGGATCGAAAGGTCCTTAAAATCATGAGATCTCTTGAAATGATCGCTTCGCGGAAGAAGGACAGAAAGTAGAAAGTGACAGTCCACTTATGTTCTTGCGTATCATATTTAAATTTATATACACGAAAAGGAACTAAGGATGAGCTCATGAACAATTAGAGTAACAAAATGAGCACTCCATGAGCGGTGTAGTCAACGTGAAAGGCTGCTGGCAAACAAGACCCTTGTATACTGATCATTCAAGCCAAAAAAGGAAGATGGTACTAGAAGAGTGTTGGGAAATGTTTCAAAGTAGAAACTGGGGTTTTGAGCGTGATTGACGACGAAAAGAACAAGGGCAGAATGATGCATGATGAATGAAGAAATTCTAAGGGGGCCATGTTGGTGAATAAGCAAGGCGACGAAAATACATCGGTAATGTGATGCGGGGGAATGTACAAGGCTTGAACCGATGAAGCATCTCTAATCAGTCATTAATTATACCATACGTCAGGCAGAGAGCAGCAAAGAAATGAAGAACGGTGTCTGTCTATACTACAAGCCCCAGTCGTCTCGCATACACTCACTGGCCTTTCTGACCTCTATAGCTGTAACTCTGCTGTGCCTTTGAGGATGTTGGGATTGTGAGTGACGTCTACATTTCCTGGGTTGCCGAAATCCGTTTGAGTCTTTGTTAGGGCAGCAAGTGTAGCAATCAGCTGGAGTGACGGGAAGAGGCTGGTAAACGTCCTTCGAAGTGAATCATGTCTCATGAAGGTTGGGATGCATCATCATATCGGGAAGCGCTACTCATGTGGCTACAATCGTACAGCTTTGAGTGTGGTGATTGCGACTTTGCGGACAGCCGGGCTTTGGGCATTCCGGATGATGAATCTCAAAACCTCGACTCCTCCATGTTCTTGAATCTTCGATTGAGCCTCTGCCCCAACGGTTCCTCCAATAGAAGCGACGTTCGCGACGCACACCACCCCTCTGTGAACGATCTCCTCATCCTCATCCTCACATAGGCCGAGTAGGATCTCCACACCCCTTTCACGATCGAGTATCGCCTTTACAGCTCCATCATATGGAGCCACTGAAGACAGTGCTCCACCTGCAGCCTTCCTTGTCTCTTTATCCTCAACATCAGCCATGGCAAGCAAGATGTGAAGTCTTCTCCCTGCAGCTGGGGACTCGTCCGCGAAGAGTTCAAGGCCTTTGACGCAATTCATGAGGTTGCACACGAGCTCTGTCGTAGCGCGCCGGATTAGGGTATTGTTACTAAGCAGCAGCTCTTCAACAGTATCCCAAGATTGATCAATAATAGCTTCTGCAGGTACACCTGATCGGATGGAGGCGAGGTTCGTGAGAGCTAAAAGCGCTTCGAAAGTGGGAAGCAGGTCACGGGGACCTTCAGCCGGTATAGATCGGTCTTCGGTCAATAGTGAGAGTAGCGGTTTGATGGCGGAGCTCAACGGCAAAGAGCCTGATGCTGGAAACACCAAAGAGGGATCGGTTGATATTAAAATAAGTGCGAGGGCATGAGCAGCTGTTCGGCGTGACTTTTTTTCAGTAGCGGAGGTTCCGGTGATCGCCATGTAACTCCGGAGCAGCAGTCTCACACCACCCTGCTGCACTATGGTGCCGCGAGCTGTAGTGACTCTACATATTGACGACATGATGTCGAAGACAGTAGCAATAGATGTGGGGGATAGACTCTTGGTAAGACCGGCAAGGACTGGGACGATACCCGCGGCCACAACAGCCTTGCATCTTTCCGAGACTGCTTGGGCTTCATCTAGCGGATCTGCCCGTGGCGCGGCCTTCGCAGCGTTGGCATAAGCTTTGAGCTGGGACATTCGCTTCTGTTCCTCTGACATGTTGGGCAGAAATCGTGTCAGGTTGTCGAACAGTGTCAGGCCTCCAAATACCACTGGCGAGCTCGGCGAGCTGCTCTGCAGGATCTGTAGAACACGCTTTAGGAATGGGATATCCTTCGCCAACTGGTGTTTGACTTTAGGCTGTACAGAGGCGTAAGCAAGACCTTCGATAGAGGTTTGCTGGCTCTCCTCGACCTCATCAGCCATCATCCGTGTAAGCCTGGGCACAAGATCATCAACTTCGTTGGGCGTATGTTTGGATGGAGTCTTCGTACCTCCGTTCGCATCAGATGACCCCTGCAATTTGGCAAGAACGACGGCGGCAAGCCCTGGCCTTCGACCCTTCCCCGTTTTCAGTACATACTGTAACCATGTTTTACACTCCCTATCGATTGCTTTACGACATCCACTATCAATGCAAGCAGCACTGAGCATCTCCAGCGCAGCTACTTCCACTTTCTCCGATTTCGCTTTCTTCTCTAGCAAAGGTACCAAAGCTGGCACAAAACCTTTCGTCAGGAACAGTGCTGCAGCTACGGAAGGAGCCACAGGGAAAACGCCAGCAGCGGCGGAAAAGGCCACAACAAGGTCTTCGTTGTACTGCCGAGTAACTTTGGATGCAACGAATTGAATTAGGGTCTGCTGTCCCACATCCCCCGATTTCTCAAGGTACTTCGCTGTCGCCAAAGTCGCTTGGCTGCGTACTTCAGCCGAGTTTCGATAATCCAGGCAGCAGAGCATCAGATCGAAGCAGTCTTTGTCAATAAAGCCGTGTAAATCATCAGCATCCGCGGCCATGAGTCTTGCAATGCCCTTCAGCGCTCTTCCATTGTGGTCATCGCCAACTTCTAACAGCTTTGCCAGGTAAAGTTGAAACATGTCGGCCTCGCATGATTTCCGAGCGGGTGCAGACGACCATGACCATGCGGATGGATCTAGCATGACCATCGCAATACCACTGGCAGCACCATCACCAAGGCCGTAGATCTCCTCAAAGGCGTGATTGTCGCTGCACTCATGTAGAGTCTTTGCCAGAAAGGCTTTCGCCGCTGTTGACTCCCTGAGTAGCCCGGCCAGTATACCATCTTGTAGCGCTTGGATCTTTGTATGCCGTGGCTTCATGATAAGTCTCATACATTCCTTCGCAACATCTGCGGGTACTTCTGCCGACCTGCTGAGGTACTGGAGAGCTTCCTTGCCCGCCGCTTCGTCGTCTTTCGAGACGAGTTTTTGACACAGCTTTCCCAACACATGTTCCGAATCATCTTTTTGTATCTTGTAGAATGCGGCCTTGACATTGGGATTTTCAGGAGCAAGTGAGACCGCTTCTCGCAGTGCTCGAGATCCATCCTGAACCCAATCAGCACCTCTGCCGGGCTTCACAGGGGGTAGTGGAGGACTTCATTGCGGCCCCTTGCAACAAGATCAAGAGCTTGGGCAGCAAGCTTGCTCGCTCGATCGTCTTTCTCAGCATCCGCCATGGCCGAAGATGCAATTGCACCTGGTGGTGAGTTGCTGAACGGGGGTGGGGTGGAAGTTGAGGCCCGAGGGGTCTGATGGCGCAGCAAAGCTGCCGATTGGCTCACTGGCCGACTTTTTGACTTCGATGCCCGGCCTACAATTTTCTATCTTAATTCTATCATCTTCAACGAAATATATCGCGAAGACCTTGACTCTTCCTAGAGCAATCATCCGAGCCGGAAAGTAGAATCGCTATGAACGCAGTCGATGGCTCAGACCACTACGACAAGACATCTGACGGTAAGCCCCCTCCACCCACCTCTCCAAACTACTAACATTTATTAAATCTACAGAACCCCCTCCTTCCCTCCTAACAATAATCCTCGACACAAACCCCCACGCCTGGGCCCTCCTCTCCCCAGTCCTCCCCCTCTCCGCCGCCATCGCCAACCTCCTCGTTTTCATAGACGCTCACCTCGCCTTCAACAACGCCAACAAAGTAGCCATCATAGCCTCGCATACCCAACGAGCCGAATTCCTCTACCCAGCACCCGAGAACAAGTCCACACATCATCCCAATGGCTCAGCTGCGAGTCATCAGAACGGTACGGATGGCGACACAGAAATGGGCGAGGCAGACGACGAGGACCCAACATCAGACGATGCAAATCACTACCGACCATTCCGACACATCCAATCAACCCTCCTCGCAGCCCTCACCCGCCTCCTCCGCACAACCACCCCCTCCTCCCTGACCCCAACAACAAGCATAGCCGGCGCCCTCACCCTCGCCCTCACATACACCAACAAGCTCTCCCTCTCCCTCTCCAACCCTTCCACAACCCAAGTAGGTCACATCCCCCAATCAGTCCCTCATTCCACTCCATCCCCCTATACCGCCAGAGATCAGAACACACCATCTCATCCCCAACCCCACGTCATAGCCCCTTGAACAAACGTCCATCAAAACTAACATCCCCCCTCCCAGACCCCCCCCGACCCAACCTCGACCACCACCCCCCCACCCCCCCTGCACCCCCGCATCCTAATCCTCTCCACATCCGGCGACCTCTCCCCCCAATACATCCCCATAATGAACACCATCTTCGCCTCCCAACGCCTCCGCATCCCCATCGACATCTGCAAAATCGCCGGCGACACCGTCTTCCTGCAGCAAGCCTCCGACGCCACCGGCGGCACATACATGAAACTCGAACACCCGCGCGGACTGCTGCAGTATTTGATGATGGGGTTCTTGCCGGATCAGGGGTGCAGGCGGTGGTTGGTCAGCCCGACGGCGAGTCAGGTGGATTTTCGGGCGGCGTGCTTTTGTCATCGGAGGGTGGTGGATGTGGGGTTTGTGTGTAGTATTTGTTTGAGTAGTGAGTTTTTGGGATCTTGGTGCTGATGTTTTGAAAGGAGGGAGTGGAGAGCTGACGGGGCGTCTCTAGTATTCTGCTCGCCGCCGGAAGGAGCAATTTGCTTGACTTGTGGGACTCATCTACGGTTGGGAGAGTATGGAGCAAAACCAATCGTTGTGGCACGGAAAAAGAAGAAGCGGAAGGACGGGGTAAATGGGAAAGGAAGGGAGGTGACATGAAGAGCTGGTCTTGAAACAAGAGATGCCATTATGAGTTTCACGATGACCTATAAATCCAGACCTTCTGAAATCGCGTGAAATTCATTAGTTCAAATCGAACATCGCATGAAATATGACATTGGAAGAGGTAAAGCTTCGAGTCTAATTTAGGGGTATCGGGAGGTCTTGACTTTCTATCCATGGGGCCATGCTAATCAATGCTCGCTGTAGGTGAACTCCAAAGTTTCATTAAACCGGATCATAGCATGCTTCATGCAATCAAAAAGAAGTTACGCTTCTCCTTCATCGCCGTCGCAATGCCTTCCGTCCATATGGATGGCCTGACCAGTGTAAGCTCATGGACTTGGTACCGTATGAGGGTTTGTTTGCCCGGGGTGAAAGGAAGTAGTCGAAGCCGTCGCAGCTCTACGCGTTGTTTTCGACACCGGCTTTGCGGACTTCTCCTTCCCTGCTCGTGGACGTTTCTGCCGCTTAGATGCTGGCTGTGCGTCTAGTTCAGACTTGCGAGATCCGTCAGGGGTTGCAGGCCAAGTCCCGCGATGAGGTGAAGTCCAACGTCGATGCCTGACCATGCGAGCGCCATGCACCACCTCGCCGTCGCCTTTGCCTCGAGACATGACGGATCTGGGCTCTTTATCATCGGTAGTCATTGAAGCTACAGCCTATTCGTCGTCAATTCTGTACTCTTATTCAGGAGAGTAGATCCAGAGCCCAGGAGAACTTACAAATGAGTCAGTGTTGTGTGCAAAGTAAAGAGCTATTCCGTTCGCCGTCTTCTTGACTCCAAGAATGCCGATGGCACCAGTAGAATTGCTTTGCTTGACACTGGGGTGCGCTGAACAAAGGTTTAGATCAGCAGAATATCAAGCTAATAGGATTGAATCTAAATACCCATGAAGTCCTTTTCCACGAAAGCTCGGATGGCACTGTCATCATCTGTTGATTCCGACTCACCCTTCCCAGTCCTTCGAGTAGAGGTGTATAGACGGCTCGCACATACGCCGGCAGCCATCGTGGTGGCCATGTGTTCTCCAGTGCCACTGGTGACAGTAGCAACGCTTGTCTTTTCTTTGTCCTCAGGCTCGCAGGGTATGACTGCTGTCCCGATTCCAACCAGTGCTGCAGGGCCTACGCGTCCCTTGTGCTTCATACCAATTCCACCTGAGGACGATCCAGCAGCGATGTTCCCAAGGCAGTCTACAGCGATGGCTCCAACAGTGTCAGTGATGTCGTCCTGTCTCGGCCATCTAGTAGTCATCTCATCGATATTTGCAGAGCGTCCGCTCAGTCTTGGGTCAGCGTGGGACGACGGTGAAACGGCTCTGGTAGGAGGGGGCTGAATCAATGGACTGGGAAGACGGCACCCACCCTCCTCAGAGATGTCTGGAAAGTCTGAAAGTTCACTTGAGGAGGTGTCTTTTGCGTTTCGGCTCATTGAGGTTGGTCGGAATTTAGGAGGACTGTCGTCGATGAAACTGTCTTCGCTTCCCTCCTTCTCCTCATCATCATTGTAGCGAGTCCGGATTGACGATTGTCCATCATTGCCAGGTTCATTCGAGGACCAGAAGCTACGCCTCCTCGGAGAAGCAGCGCCATCAGCCACCTCATCGTTTGTCTTTGTGCGCGTTGAATCGGTGGGGCCTACGCGGGGAGAGAACGGTTGGCTCTCATTCCAGCACCCAGCCAACTCCACGTTATGAGCGTCACGTGTGGGTGATGGCTCATTGTCCTCATGCATGGTAACCGGTGCGTCTGACTCTTTGTCGCTTTCCGTTTCCTCGTAGTTGTTAGCCTTGGTCAAGTCCTCTTTCCATCGAGCGTAACGTTCACCAGCAGCGGTAGATACAAGGAAGCCAGGGAGAACGACTGGGATGCCGACTTCCGAGGCAAATTCTGTGGCACCAGGACCAACGAGTAGGTTTGGAGGCACTCGACGGAGCGACAGAGGCTTTGTAGAACGATCAAGAACAATTCGAGCCAGATGGATTGGATTGCGTATACCTTGGAAGGATCAGCATCTGCTTTCCGACTTCACAGTGAGGTACAATTTCAATTTCTACTTACATCCAGCAGCACCGATCGCTCCACTGCGGCCGTAGTGATCAACAACTGTAGCGTCACACTCGACTGTACCATCCATGGCAAGATTGCTCCCAAAGCCAGCATTGGTGATCTCTTTATCTTCGAGAACAGTGATGGCCATCTCCACGGCATCGACTGCGCTAGCACCATTGTTGAGGAATGTCATGGCAGACCTAGCAGCACTAAGAAAGTATTAGTATGAGAGTGTCCACTCAAGTTCAGCAATGATGATATTTTGTGCTGAGGAATGCATAGTGTGACATTGTTGACCCCAGTAATGAGACACTCACTCCTCACAAGCAGACAGATGAACTCTCTCATTCTGTAGACTGTGGAATCCAGCACCGGCATGAACGAATATCGCACAGACATCTCCCGCAAGTCGGCGGCGCTTTGGCATATTTCTTGACACAACGTCTATGGCCCCATCTTTCTGGGAGTTGTCAAAGTTCTCGGGGTCAAGAGTGCTTCCCGGTGCCGAGAGGAGAGGTGAAAGATTCATCATTGATTTTCCCAGGCGATCTTTGAACCAATTGAGAATCAAAAGAAGCAGGATATCAGCTTCTTGGAGAACAACACACGACGGTTCTTCCTCTTGAAGAACCTTAGGAGGGATCCATACAGGCTGAGTAGAGCGGGGTTGAAGAAATGTAAGTGATGATGGAGGTATCCAGAGATGATGATAGAGTCTTTCTCCCTCAATAGCAGGTCAGATCATCAGTGTTGTAGTAAGAAGCACTCGGCGGGTCTAGCGCTCGAGTGTGTGTGTGAGTGATCTGGCTCGCGGACGAGGATAGAAGAATGATAGCACCTCGAATTGCTGTCAGAGTTCTTGAGCTAGTGCAGAGCGGTGCCTGAATGCAGGTGCTGGCCGACCAGCGGACAGCAAGCAACTCCTTTCACTTCTCTTCAAGACTAAAGAATGAATGTAGAAACTAATGCACGGCCATAGACACTGTGATTTTAGGGTCGTTAATGAGAAGAGTATGAAAATGGTAGTAGAAACCCTTTGACTGCAGTGCTACTGCTCTCCAGGCTGACCTTCCGAGCTTTGGTCCTGCCTTGCATTCTGATGAAAAGAGAGAGTTCCAACAAAGGCGACTTTGCCAGTGATCGGGTGATTTCCATGCATCCCTCATGAGCAGGTCGCAACTTCCTCTGTGATGAACAATGCGCAACCATGATTCGCCCCTCCCGTAGGGCTGACCCTCTGGCCATGTCTTGCAGGAAACAAAGATGCTGCTTCAATGCGACATCAGTCAGCGTTATTGTATGCTTGCTGTGACATGGCTACTATTGGATTCGGCACAGATTAGGGTGAAGAGCAGATCTCTTACGATATTGATTGCATCTTGGATACAGATTTGTGTCAACTACGCATCTGATGCTCAAGCTCGCCGAATCTCCCATTGTACATCCTTGATACTAACTTCCTCCCCGGCCTTTTCGTCGTAGTCGAACCACTCACCCTCCTGCAGATCAATGCCGGAGAACTTGGTGGACGACTCCAGGCCTTTAGCGGTCCATTCGCCCTATTCTCTCGTCAATGACATGGCCAGCACCAGCAACCATCATGACGGACATCTGATTTGAACTCAATAAATTCTAGACCTCGACAGTCCATTTCAATGATCTTCTGCTTCCGAGGTGGAGAAGCCTGGGGATAGGCCTGAGGCGTATTCTTGATCGTTGCTGTTGATGCTCGCTGAAACCCGATCAGCAATCCAGGAGTACCGTGTCATCGAAGGCTTGCTGACTCTACAAGACTTGCATCGCCACACAAAGTTGGCGTCTCCCTTGCTGCCGGAGACGTCGCTAGACTCCTGCAAAGTTCTTAGTATGAATCAAAGACCGACATATACGCAGATGCCCACATAGCGACTCAGGCTGACCCAATTAGGATGGACCTCTCTGCATGACGTGCATTGGACTTTAAAAGTGTAGAAGTAGGGCTCGTCTGGCGTGTCAAGAGGCGTGAGCTCGGTGACTCTACGTTGATCAGTGGTTGATCAAAAGTATCCTAAGCAGTCAGCGCCTCACCCTGTCAGGTCTGCTGTCAAAGCCAGGGCCAACATCTTGATACTTGATTCACCCAGGATGCATCATAGGAGAATTGAAAAGATGTAGACTACGACTGCGCGCTACTAGGACTTGTGTAAAGTCACGTGACTTGGTATTCATTATTCCGAGGATTCACCGAGCGCTAGTCCAGATGCAGCTCTTGATGAACCATTGAATCTACTTCGTCCTCAATACTGGCTGCTGGTAGGAGCATCGCGCGGCAAAGCTGGCATGCAGACTGTCTGGTCAAGAGTCGCCCAGACACGGTGTCTGTGTAATTGTCCGACGTGTTTATCTGCCCCCAAGGCCATTGCTCGACGAACGGCCACAGCTACTGCCAGGCGAAAGATCCGCATCGGCGATGTCTTCACCATGTTCGCCTCATCGCTGGCCGCTACTGCAACATTGATTGACTCAGGAAGGAAGGATGCAAGGAGAGCGCATTGGGATAAGATCCTTGGCGAAGCCAGAGCCCAGGTGCAAGCAAGAGAAACCCAGCAGCAAAATCGCCTTGACTCCCTAGCTCATGCAACAGGAGGGGAGACGCTGGAAGAGGCGGGAACGAAGGACTCGAGCGATTCTGCTGGGTACCCGCTAGAACGTACCGAACCTCAATTGCCTAAGCGAAGGCGGTCGCAAAGTAGAGTCGATACCTGGACGGATGTTTTTGACTGGGCTGGTCGGCAAGCTGAGGGTAGGGCTGCTTCTGGCTTTCAAGATTGGAGAGGTCCATCGTTAGATCTACTTCAGAGGCTCTCGCCGGAGGAATTGCAACAACTCCTCTCCAGCGATGTGCTGCTCCACCGGTTCTATGGAGGACCAGATTCCGTCGCATTGGTAGATGAAACACCCACATACGATCATTCAGCCCGAAAGACAAGAACTTTGGAATATTCAGTGGCGAAGCTTGTTATGAAGTTGCTTCTACACTCCTCCAGCGCTCCACAAAACCCAGTACCAAGAGACAAAGCTGCCGCCGCTCAGGACTCAGAGCTCCTTTCGACAGAAAAAGATAGACATCATGCAGAGAGAGAATTGAATTATTATCCGGATATTTCTAGTCCGCCCGGAGAGAAGCCTCAAGCAATAGCTTCTGAAGATTCTTTATCGCCAAATTTAATTCACAACGAAAGAGAAATACACCAAAGGATCGCTGAAATCAATTCACATCTCCGAGTATTGAAACAGGCGGATGCTGGCGTTGAGTCTAGGTTTTTCGAGGACCACGCTTCACCATCGGTCCCGAAATACTGCGGCAGGGTAAGTGCTAAGTTGGATGAGGCTAAGGCTCTGAACAACTCCTTACACAAATTACTGAATTCAATGAGCTGCGAGAAAGATCCAAGGTCCCTGGTTTCCAAGATATGTTTCAACTTGCTCACATCCAAAGCGCCCCCAAACATCCACTCTTACAATATGCTCCTCATGCGATTCTGCCATCTGAACAACAAAGGAATGGTACGAGCGGTCTTGCGATCCATGAGCGAATCTCATATTCGCCCAAATGAAATCACTCACTCAACTTTGCTAAGACACTACACCGTGACGGAAGACGGGGCCGCATTCACGGATTATTTGCTGCTAATGTCTGGGTACAACGGGGGCTTGGCTATTGCGGCACGCGACCAAACCATTTCACCCATGGTGACGCAGCGATATCGTTTCTTCGGCAAAAGCCAAGTCAAAGCGGCTGAAAAAGCTCGGATGAATGGCGAAGTCTATGAAGCAATGATTGTGGGTGCGCTTCGATTTTTCGGAGAACAGACTGCAATGCAATATTACCGTCAAATGATAAGCGAAGGATGGAGGTCAAGCGTCGATTTGCTTACGGCCATTCTCAAATCATGTTGCCGCAAACATGATTGGGAAGCTGGCGTCTCTGTTTGGGACCAAGTCACAGCAACTGTGGAAGGAGCCCATCGTTCATGTTACGAGTGGATGTTGTACCTCTGCTCAGCCTGCGGACAAAATGCTGCTTTTGTTCAAGTCCTACGAGATGGGGTCGATCAGGGCGTTCTCCCCCCATCACTACTAGAAGAGCATCAGAACCTCGGCATCTCTTCCGAGGATGTCAAGCTTTTTGAGCTTAGTCGACTGAGTAGGGCTACGACAGAAGCGGCCTCGTTCTCCTATGTAGCCACATCGGCGAAGAGTCTGAATACTAAGATGCATCTTGAACGGCTGTCTCTCAAGCGCAAGCTTAAGGGTCTGTCTGCTGAGATCTCAGAGACCTCCGCACAAGTCAAGATGCAGCAATCAACCCTCGAGGCCGCTCAACCAGACATTCCAGAGTTGATCCAAAGCCTCTCAGTGAATGTCAACAGAATCAACGAAAACGATTCACAGAAAATGGACGCCGAAGAGCAACGGCTGCGTCAAAATCACCTACACGGTCGACTCCAAAAGAATGAGCAGGTCAAAAGCCGCACTATGTATGAGAAATACAAGAGCGAAGTCATGTCGAAGCTCGAACAGGAAGATCGAGACCACGGTGACCCTACAACGTTAATTCCAGCGGGCGCCAAAAAGCACCGCGAACCGTATTCCAGGCAGGATGGATACATGTCTCGCGCTTTGCGTGACGGCGCTACATTGTCTATACCGTCCAATATCCCGCACCCGGCAACATGGCGTAACTTCGATGGGCCTCGCGCTCAGATGTCAGGACAGTGATGAAATGTGATCAGCTGGGATTTTTGGGGGAAGATGATTTATGATGCATCCAGTAGCATGGTTGGCGTTAGTACATTGATCTAGGGCATCACAGCGTGGGAGAGGCGGTCATTGTTGTGGCATAGCATTGAGCGGTGGAATTGAAATTATAAGGTGAGAGAGCAAATTGTACATAGATAAGCAAATCCATTATGACTATCTAGGGAATCGCACAGTCTATGACCACCATGTCTCCCCCCAAAACCCAGACGCAGGATGAGAATTTCCACAACATCCCGCCAACCAGCATCCCAATCCTCCCAACCCATCCAACTCCCCCAACCTCACCCTCTCAATTCCACGGAATCGGCTTAGGCGGATACCATGTAGTAATGAAATTGACATCATGATCCCCCCTCTCATCCATCTCCATATCAAACTTCTCCCTACACTGCCTCGTACAAACATCCTTCACCTCCCCATCCCTCGCCTGCCAAGAAGAATAATTCTCCCGATCAAAGAACCTCTTATGCCTATGAAAAGTAATCCACCTCTTCCCCCTGACCACCCAATTCACACACAACCGCTGCCCATCCCTCTCCTCAAAATAACAATACGTACCGTCCCTATCCGGTTTCCCGCCATGATAATCACTCCCGGTGGCGGAACTCCAGCAATGGTTATCGCCGACGCGGACGGCGTCGGTGGGGCCGCAGACGTGGTTGAGGGCGTACGGTGTGCGGTGGTAATGTGAGTAGTAATTCCATTGGGAGTAGGAGGCGATTTTGGCGGGGGTGAGGCCTGTGGTGGGGGCGCTGCAGAGGCAGACTGTGCCGGTTATGATGTCGAGGTTTTGGCGGAGCCAGGCGGGGGAGAATTTCTTGAGGTAGTAGATCATTTCTTTTTCGTGGATGGGGCCGGGGTAGGCGGTGTTGTATTTGGGGTCGTTGGCGTAGGGGTCGGGGGGGGGCTTGGAGGCGAGGAGGGGGGGGAGGGCGGGGGAGGTTTCGATGTGGAGGGTTGGTGAGATGGTGGGGGTGGTGGTTGGTGTGGTTGGTGAGGAGGTGTTGGTGAGGGGTTGGGTGGCGTGGGGGAGGCTTGAGATGAGTTGGATTTGTAGAGCGAGTGTAGCCAGTTGAATGATGGTGGGAATCATTATCATCGTTGGCCAAGTATTGAATGGTGAAGAGAATATATATGTATATGATGACTTCGAGGTTGCGATCAGGCTTTGGATGAAGATTTTTAAGAGGTGGAGGAAGAGTTTTGCCCGATGGGCGTGATAGATTTTATTAAGAGGTTGAAAATGACGAAAATTAGAGAATAAATGGACAGCCGGGCTTGGCAACCGTTGAAAATCAGGCATTATACAGGTACATACCCACATTGGGGATCCTTTTTCCTCCAGAATCTTCCAAAATACTTTTTCCATAATTCAAATGACTCACACCGATGATTCCGAGAGTACCGTTACCGGATGTCAAACCCTTCTGAGTGGAAATTTGGTTAGGTTGAGCGAGAAAGGACAGCAACGCCCTCGACATGACCGGTCTGAGGGAAAAGATCGAATCCCTGCAGACTCTCGATCTTATATCGACAATTCCCTTGGCCTTCGACCAGCACCCCAACATCTCTAGCTTGAGTGTGCACATTGCAACTGACATAGACAACCCTTTGAGGGCCGAACTTCAAGAGCTGTTGCAAGAATGCATCATCACAGCCTTTCCTTGGTGGATCAATAATCACTGCGGTCTTCTCCGGTGGGTAGGTGACTTCCTGGAAGAGCTTTGACGCATCTGCTGTCATAAACGAGGCATTTGACACCTTATTGGCAATAGCGTTTTCTCGAGCAGAGACTATTGAGGCCCCTGCGATGTCGATACCCATAGATGAGGAAAATATGGACGATAGAGTAACTGTAAACAGACCCGAGCCACAGTATGCATCTATCAGATATTTGACGGGCTTCGTCTTGTCGTCGATGTTCGAAGGAGGTATAATGTGGTCCCGAATATAGGCAGTGAACCTCGGAAGAATGGAATTATTGTTTTGAAAGAAAGCGCCGGCTGTATTCTTGAATTCAGAATCACCAATGTACTCCGTCGAAATTGCCTTGGAATCCGAAATGTATGTTTTCTCTTCAATGTAAGGTAGAGTGTCGGCGACGGAAGTATTCACATTAGATCTGTCGAGGTTGGATGCCTCTCGTTCAGGTATAGCCAAAGATGATCCATGCTCTATCAAAGGCGTAGCGTCACGTTGACTGACTGTTTCGGCTTCGGCATTCCCCTGATCCAAAGCTGCATTTCGTTTCCTTGTAGTAGTCTCTCGCAGCAGAATCGTTGCGCCTTTCATGTACTTGGCAATCTCTGCCGCAATCTTCTTCCTCTCAATTTTGATACCCTGTCTCACTGAATCGGTACCGATTGGACAATCCTCAATATCAATCGTCTTACGTGTACCCTTGACCATGAAGCCTATTGGCGGGACATCGGTGAATTGTTTCCTCTCCGACGGATCACGTCTCGCTTTGCGACTCATGTTACCAGGTGGACCATCAAAATGTGGAGTGAGCTTAGTTCTGTAGCCATACTGCAGCGGTGACTCGATGGTGTCGCCGACGGCTGGTATGACCTCAAGGGTCAATGAGGAAAAGTTACGAAATGCCTTTTCAACGATAGATTTCTTATGTTTCAGTTGGGATTCATATGGTAGCATTTGGAGTTGGCAGCCTGCACATTTGGAGAAGTATGGGCATCTGACAAGAGAATCATCACGATTGGGTGCAGGCTTGACGACTTTGACAAAATCTGTCAATGTGTACTGTGCTTGGGCAAAATGATTGACAACCTTTGCCTGCACAATGTCACCAGGGACGGTGAAAGGTACAACATACACATGATCCGAAGTCGATGATAGCCCTAGACCATCACCTGTGGAAGAGAGTCTCGATATCTCAACTTCAACCTCAGAGAATTTCTCTGGTGGAGAGTATTCTGGCCTATGACTAGATTCTGTTTCAGGACCTTTAATGTCTTCATTTCCTCGTTTCAACGGGAAAACCTCACGAAGCAGAGCCTTGACATCAAATAGCAAGACCTCTTCATTAGAGCCTTCTTTGGCAAGCTTCGAGACAGTCTTTTGCCGTTTTGAGTACTTGCTCTGGTGATACTCTTTATGCGTCATTGTTTCAAGACCGTAGAATTGTGATTTGTTATTATATCTAGGTAGAATCAGTCTTGAGACTGGGAGACTTCTGCTTGATCGCCACATAGAATACCGTCAAAGCAGAAAAGGATTTGACACGATAGTCGCAAAGGAAAATTCATGGCTCGGCCCTCTGCCAAGCATCATGCTCCCCAAGCGCGCTACATAGAAGCGCGCGTCTTCTGTGTTCTGGGGCTAAGAATCAATTAAGTATGGGTGTCTTCGATTCAAAACTACCAGCTTCAATCATCTATTCTAGTAATTTGTTGCAGGGTGGGGCTTGGAATTATTCTAAACATTATGAGTGCCGCCACTCCCTTCCGTCGAGTTTTCTTAAGATGTCCCATCAAGGCTCCCTCAACTCTGCGCCGAAACTTTCGTACCTCGTGCTCAAATCTGTCTCCCTCAGATGATCCAAGTGTACCAAATGAGAGACCAGACGAAACAAGGGTATCGAGCGAGGGACCAGACGATTCAAGTGTACCGAATGAGGGACTAGACAATCCAAATGTACCAGCTGAAAGACCAAGAAGGAGGGCTGTCACCGCGAAGAGCTTTATGCCTTACTCCAAGAGCCAAAAAAAGGCACTGAAAGCATCCTATACACCGGCTCAGCTTGCAGCTCTCGAAGCTGGAGAAGCAGCGATAGACACGGAGGATCTAGCCCAACAAGCTGCCTTACGAGTAGACCCCTTCGCTTTCGAATACGTTGATGACTTCGCCAGCATCCACCCAGTGATTGACAAACCTATCCGAGCCCCAAAAGGAAATCATGATAGGAAGCAGAGATACAAGACCGAGGATGAGATCGCGGAGGACTTTGCGAATTTCGTTCAGAACATGCCAGAAAAACCATCAAGGCTGGATTACATGAAGTTCAAGGATAATCTACGGTTGACGGTAGGAAAAGAGGAGGCAGAGCGGAATCCACGAAGCTATATGTCGCCGGAGATTCCCAAGGGACTTGATGCGCTGAGGCAGCCGGGCATGAATCTTGAAGAGGAAGAAATTGATCCTGCAATGAAGAGGCTGATGCGCCAGACAGGGTTTTCTCTCGAAACAATCAGGAAGCTTCGTGTGAAAAATCTAGTGGTGCATAGAGTGGTGAATCAGACGCGGATGGGGAAAATACAAAGCATGTACTACCTGACTGTTGCGGGGAACGGAAAGGGACTCCTAGGCATTGGGGAAGGCAAGTCAACAGAGCCTGAGGATGCGAGGAGGCAGGCTCGTTTCAATGCCATACGGAAAATGCAGCCAGTACCACGGTACGAAGATCGAACCATTTACGGAGACGTCAAAGTGAAGGTGGGAGCTGTGGAGATAGAGCTTATGACCAGGCCGCCAGGTGCGTAATCAGTCCAGCGAGGATTCTTGGAACATACTGACAATATCCATAGGCTTCGGAGTCCGATGTCAAGAAAAGATCTTCGAGATGTGCCGGTGTTGTGGAATCTATGATCTGGCTGCTCGCGTCACTCGGTCACGCAATCCTATGAATACCATCAAGGCAACTTTTCAAGCTCTGCTGAGTCAGAGATTACCAGAAGAGGTGGCGAGAGGGCTGGGCAAGAAGCTGGTCGATGTGCGAAAGGTTTATTACGACGGGAATGTGTGACACTATATCATAAGGGCGTGTACATAATGCATCAGCGCGAGGCGTCTTCCAAGTATTTGAGCGCCGACCAGACAGACCGCACAAGTTCATTTTGCTTCGATCAAGCTGTGAGCGCCTGACAGGTCTCCAAATCATCCATAATGCCGCATCCCTGGGGTATCATTGCGCCCCAACCTTCCTCATTCCTCTCCATAACTCCAAGACCCACTTCCCAAATCTCACTCCCTTCATTGTCCCTCACCCTCATCGCCCCCATAAATCTGCTGCTGCAACACAATACTATACACACTAGCCTTCAACAACGTACACACCAAGCTCGTCTTCCTTTCCAGCATCCGTAGCCCATCGAGGACTTCTGCAGTAGGGCGCTCGGCGAGGGATGAGAGGACTGTTGAGAGCTGCAGATCGTCGAGTTTTCAGCTAAGAGATGCTTGACTGGAAAGAGGAACCATTAATGCGTACTTTGTTCAGGTTTGAGAGGAGGAGAGTATATTCGTCGAGGACTTCTTGCTCTAGAGGACTGCAGGCGGCCGGTTGGTTCGAAGGAGGTAGCATTTCGGCCATTGCGGTATCGGAAAGGAGATTGAAGCTTATGGACGAAGGCGAGCAGAAAGTGTGCTCTTTCAATGAGGATGTGGTTTGATGGAAGAAATACTGGACCAGCCGTACGGCGCACGAGCGCATCTAAGTTAGAAGGGTTAACCCCCCAACAGAACACCCCCTCTGAATCCTTATAACCACGCGAGATACTGAAAATTGCTTCATACGAAATCTTCCTAAAATCGAAATTTACATAAGTTTCGTATATAAAGTTTTCTTATAAAATG